>Ga0115572_10001275_pt1 | contig 20733 bp, 17 predicted proteins | sample COGITO_mtgs_1206_FD_88681 | JGI IMG/M metagenome (GOLD analysis project Ga0115572, IMG submission 88681) | Pelagic marine microbial communities from North Sea - COGITO_mtgs_120607 | ecosystem: Environmental > Aquatic > Marine > Epipelagic | place: Germany:Helgoland, sampling site Kabeltonne... | reverse complement strand
TGGCATACTAAATGCAAATGCCCGTATAAACTCCAACTCGATTGCTCTTGATGTAGAACAAAGTCAGTTTTATTTTGCAGATACCTTATGGTCTTTAAATGAACATTCCTCCTTTTATTACCAAACATCTGGTGTTCGTAAAGCAAATTTAAACATCCAATCCTCCAATCAAAATATTGATTTATTGTATTCTAAAAATAAATTAGAGGACGAATTGGTGCTTACACTTACTGATTTTGAACTTCAAACCATTAACCCATGGTTGGTGAAATCAAAAACAAGTTTGATGGGCAAAATTAATGGAGAAGTCAATTTAGTAGACCTTAATTCAAGTCCTAAATTTATATCAAACATGGAGGTAAAGGATATGTTTTTAAATAAGTATCCTTTTGGTGTTTTAGATTTTGAAACAAGTTTTAATCAAGAATCCAGTGCAACCATTATAACAGGCGAAGTTTATAAAGACTCAAGTAGTGTAATTGAAGTTTCTGGAGTTTATTTTCCAGATATAGATACCAATAATTTCAGTCTATCTTTTGATATTAACCAATTTGATGTACGCTATTTGGAATCTTATTTGTCTACTATTTTTGATGAGTTTACTGGAGCAGGTAAAGGACGTTTTGATTTTTTTGGCAACATTGATAATCCAAACTTTGATGGAGCGTTATGGGTAGATGATTTATTTATGTCAATTCCTTATTTGGGGGTAGATTTAAAATCCAACAGCAAATCAAGACTTGAGTTTACCGACAAAGACATTTCTTTTATAGATTTAAATTTTGTTGGTTTAGAGGATGGTTCATCTATTGGTTATGGCGATTTAAAAGGTAGCCTTAAGCACACTAGATTTAAAGATTTCTCTATGGATTTAATACTTCGAACAGACAGTTTACTTTGCCTTAACACCGATGCATATGTAGATGAAGCCTATTATGGAAAAGCTGTTTTAACTGGAGATGTAGCTCTGTCAGGCCCATTTAATGATATTAAAATAGATGTAAATGCCCGAACAAATAAAGGTACATATCTTTACATTCCAATTGACGATAATGAGTCTATCGAAGAACTAAGTTTTATAAAATTTATTGAAAAGGAATCCGATCCTTCAAATCGAATATGGGCTTATTCTGAAGCCCTCAGTTCCAAATCTGGGTTACTTATTGATATGAATTTTGTACTAACAGACGAGGCTGAGGTTAATATAATATTTGACGAAACCTTGGGCGATAAAATTACAGCCAAGGGGTCAGGTTCAATCAATATTGGTGTAAATTCTTCAAAAGAAGTATATATGTTTGGAGATTACACGCTTAGCAAAGGTGATTACTTATTTACATTGCAAAATTTCGTAAATAAAAAGTTTGAAATCGAAAGTGGCTCTCAACTCGTTTGGGATGGCAAACCCTATAAGGCTCAGCTTGATTTAACGGCATCTTATATGTTAAATACAAATACCATTAATTTAGCTCCAGATTACAACCGGATAACCGATGTGAAGTGTAGTATGCTTATGACGGGAGACTTGCTTAAACCCGATATCGAATTTGATATAAAAATACCTAAAGGAGATGATTCCATAAACAGAATTCTTGAAGAAAGAACCAATACAGAAGAAAAGGAAACACAACAGTTTTTATCTCTTTTAGTACTCAATAATTTTATGAGTGCCGATGAATTGCAAAATACAGATGTCGATTACTTAAGTACAACACTCTCAACAGGAACTGAGGTTCTGAGTAATCAACTCTCAAATTGGATGTCTCAATTTACCGATCGTTTTGATTTAGGATTTAAATACCATCCGAATCAAGGGGATACTCTAAGTAACAAAGAGTTTGAATTTTTGATGAATAACATGAAAGTGAACGATAGAATTACTTTTAATGGTAACATTGGAACACAGCCGGCTCAAAATGAAACCCGAATTATAGGAGATTTTAAAGTAGAGTACCAACTAAAAAAAGACGGAAAATTGAAATTATTAGCTTTTAGAAACTTAGAAGAAAGTTTTCAGTTACAAGACAATGCCAGTAATTATACTACTGGTGTCGGCTTGTTCTACAGAGATGAATTTCAAGATTTTTCTGATCTGTGGTTAAATTTTTTAAACATATTTAAGCGTAAACCTACCCACTAATTAAATTTACAGATAGGTTGGTGCTTGTATACCTAATCCTAGAAAAAAAACATCAAATAAAAATACTCCCCTTACTTGTTCACCCTTCTTTTTCTATATTTGCAAGGAATAAAATTAATACAATGCAATGGTAAACTAACCTGCATTATACATGTTTTTGTTCAATAAATAAGTTAAAAAATTAGTATGAAACGATTACTCGTTCATGTTTTCTTAGGGTTGTTATTCCTTTCAGGAACAGTTTATATTACCCTGCTAGGTCTTGAAAAACAAACCTTACACGGTCAAACGATACTTGTGCCCGATTTAAAGAGTTACTCGATATTTGAAGTTGAAGATACCTTAACTGCCTTAAATCTTCGTTTTTCTGTTGTTGACTCTGGAGCTTACAATCCAAGTTACCCTAGAGGTTCTGTTATAGCTCAACTCCCAAATGCTTATAGTAGGGTTAAAAGTAATAGAGAAATTTTGGTTACTGTTAATCCTAAAAATGTGAGTCTTATATCTTTGCCCGACTTTACCGATCGTTCTTCTCGCCAATACATTTCCGAGCTAAAAGCAAAAGGTTTTAGGATAGGTGATTTTCTTTATAAGAATGATGAACATGCCAATGTAGTTTTGGGAGTGCTTTTCAAGAAGACTGAATTAGAAGTGAACGAAAAGTTAGAAAAATCTTCCAAGTTAGATTTAGTTCTTGGTAATGGTGCAGGAATGCAGTTTGAAATGCCCAGCTTAATTGCTGTTTCTTATAAAAACATTCCGTCCAAACTGCAAAATTTATCTTTGAATATTGGAGATTTTTATTACGATAAATCAGTTGTAGATACCTTAAATTCTTTCGTTTACAAACAAGAACCTTTGGTTTCAACTGAAGGTGTTGATCTAGGCTCATTTGTGAAACTTTGGTTTAGTGAAGACAGTTCAACATTGGCAATAGATACTTTAGAGTTAATGCGTTTAGACAGCCTAAAAGCTAGGCTAGACAGTCTTTTAAATTATTAGAGTGAAGGAAAACGAAGAAGAAATACAGGAAAATTCGGTTGTTGTAAATGGTGAAGTTGCTTATGAGCATTACAAACATGTAGTTGAAGACAAACAAGTAACCATGCGCATAGATAAGTTTGTGTCAAATCAAATCGCAAATATGACCCGAACTAAAACACAGAAACTTGCCGATCAAGGTTTTGTTTTTGTGAACGACGAACCTGTAAAATCAAGCTATAAAATAAAACCAAAAGATGTTATTCGTATCGTAAAAGATGTGCCTAAACGTGACAATACTTTGGTTGCTCAAGATATACCTGTAAACATTGTTTTCGAAGACGATTATTTTGTTATCGTAAATAAAGCGCCCGGTATGGTTGTTCATCCTAGTTACGGCCATTTTACAGGAACTCTTTTAAATGCACTTAAATTTCATATTGGTAAACTGGCCGATTGCGAAGATGATACAAGACCCGGTTTGGTTCATAGAATTGACAAGAACACCTCTGGGATTCTTGTAGTTGCTAAAACAGAACATGCACTTATTCATCTTCAGAAACAATTTTTTGATCGTATCACCTTTAGAAGATATCGTGCTTTAGTTTGGGGAGATTTTGACGAAAACGAAGGAACGATTACTGGAAATATTGGACGTAGTATTCGAAATAGAAAGGTGATGGATGTTTTTCCTGAAGGAGATGAATACGGTAAGCATGCCGTTACACACTTTACTGTATTGGAGCGTTTTGGATACGTTACTCTTGTAGAGTGTCGTTTAGAAACGGGTCGAACTCATCAAATTAGAGCCCACTTTAAATACATTGGTCATCCTTTATTTAATGACGACACCTATGGGGGTGATCGAGTTTTAAGAGGAACAACCTTCTCTAAATACAAGCAATTTGTTCAAAATTGTTTTAAAGCAATGCCTCGTCATGCCTTACACGCTAAGTCTTTAGGGTTTCATCATCCAAAAGACGAGGTATGGACTGAGTTTGACTCTGATTTACCTGCTGATTTCACGGATGTGTTAGAGCGCTGGAGAAATTACACGACTCAACGTTTAATGAAAGAAGGTGAGTAATCGCTATGTTAAGTAAAAAACAACTTAAAAAACTAAAAGGGCTACAACGTAAAAAGGAACGAAAAAATACGGGGCTTTTTGTTGTTGAAGGTAAAAAAATAGTTGCTGAGTTACTTCATTCTTCAGCCCCTTATCAAGAACTTTATGCTTTGCCATGTTGGTTCGAAGCAAATCCTTTTTATGCTAATAAGGAAAATTCTTTTGAGTTAAGCGAAAGAGATTTAACATACGTTTCAAGCCTTGCAACTCCCAATGAAGTTTTTATGGTACTTAACCAATTTGAAACTAGTAGCTTTGATCAGCTCAGTGAATCGGCCACAATATTAGCTTTAGATGGGGTAAAGGATCCTGGCAATTTAGGTACAATAATTCGTTTGGCAGATTGGTTTGGTATTTCTCATGTTTTATGTACCAAAAACAGCGTTGATTTGTACAACCCTAAAACAGTTCAGTCGGCCATGGGTTCTATAAATAAAGTACAGTTGCATTATGGAGATTTACCTGAAATGTTTTCTAAATTTAGCACTCATAAAATTTATGCTTTCGATTTATCAGGCTCTTCAATATATACAACAGATTTTGCTGAAAAATCCATTCTATTAATGGGCTCTGAGTCTCATGGCATCTCTGAGGAATTACTAAAGATAGTAGATTTAAAAGTCACGATTCCTTCTTTCTCAAATTCCGGTATAGATTCTCTTAATGTTGCCACTGCTACATCTATTGCCCTTTCACAGTACCGATCTAAGTTTATAAAATAGTTTGTATTATAATTATTTTAGTTTTTTATGTTAATGACTATTTCTTACATCAAAAAAACAGCTATTTAAAGACGATTGGTTTTCTAAATATTTTCTTATTTATGTCTAGTTCTATAATATAGAAGCCTCGGTTTAGTTCTTGTTTTTCTAAAACAAATATAGATTTATTTACATAATGTTTTCTTACTAATTTACCCTCTACTGAAAATATTTTAGCAGAATAAATTACATTTTCTTGAGCATTTATAGTTGCAAATTCATCTGCAGGATTTGGGTACAGTTTAATTGATTTTTTTATGGATTCTGTTATGCCAATACCTTCAATCGAGAACGAAGCTGTACCGGAGCAATTAGCTCCATCTTCTACTGTAACTTCGTACAAGCCATTTTCCTCTGGTAAATACTGCGCTTGTGAGTTGGCTAGTTCTACACCATTTAAGGTCCAAAGATAGGTAGGGTTTTCAGCATTTGATGTGGCTATTAAATCCGATTCATAAGAAAGATTTACCTCTAAAATAAATACACAACTTTCATCATTAAAATTGGCTTCTTCATTAAAGTTACAAGCGCTTTCATCAGTACATCCATAGGTAATGGGTACAGGTGTGCCAATTAGAGCTGCGTAAACTCTAGGCGTAAAAAAATCAGACATCATATTTGCCATAGCTTTCCCTTTTTCTTCACTCATGTCTGGATTTCCAAGTAAAGCAAGACAGCCCATAGTACCAGAAGGTACTCCTTGAAAAACATCTGCCATGGCTCCGTAAACAGTATTGTCCCACCAATCCCAAGGTGCATTTTGAACCGCTTGCAGACCACAAAGAGTAGGAGCAGCAGAAGGCATAGGAGTTACCATCCCAAATAAACCAAGTAAGTCATCGTGTCCAGCAACAGCAGCATTTGCGGTACCGTTTCCGTTTCCGTACCAAGAATCGTTTAGCATAGTAGACAAACCTTCAAATACCTCATTATTTCCAAGACTGTCTGTTTTTTCTTGAATTAATTTAGACCCATGAGCAACAATAACGAATTCACCTGTTGTCGGAACAATTACATTTCCTTCTCCATAGGGAGCGTCTGGGTCAAGAATATTTTGCATGGATGCAATTGGAACTTCACCAGCTTCTAACCAAGAGATGTCAGGAAGTGCCCCTCCTGCATTAAAAACCATATCTACTTCAGAACTGTATCCTACGCTATTTGGAATACATAAAGGTACTTGGGTGTCAGGCACACCATCACCAGTTGTGTCAGCTGGCATCATACCAAAATCAGTAGCTTCAAAGTTACCTAAAACAGAAGGAATAATATAAGGCATTGGAGTATCGCCAGAGTTGTCAATAAACTTAGCCATTAAAAGTTCTGAATCGTAGTCATTTAATGTAGCTACAGCTAAGGAAAGGTAACCACCTGTTCCGTAACCACCAACTGCAAACTTGTCACCAACACCGTATGGGTTTCCATCTTCAGCTGCTGATTTTCTTAAGAAACGAACAGCTGTTTTGGTATCTTGTAAACCACGGTAAGCTGCTTGGATAAGTGTAGATCTTCTAACGTCTTCTGAGGTAGAAACTGGATTCCACCCCAAACGATAATTTAGTGCAACCGCTAAATAACCCTTTTTGGCGAATCGTTCACACATCTCTACAATGGCATTGTCGGTTTTATCTCCTGTAGGTTGACCATTTGCAATAGCAGGTAAAAATGACCCTGTATGCAACATAATCACAACTGGTTTATTTGTTATCGTGTCATCTCCAGCAAGTTGGTACAAGTCCATTTTTAATTCCTCTAGCGCTGGAGTTTGTGTTATAATACCAATATTAGATCCATAAACTACATCTGATGTAACAACTATTTGATCTCCAACATCATCTAAATAACGAGTTTGTGCAACACTAGTTGATAGGACTCCTATTAGTAATGTTAAAGTAAATAAGGTTTTTGATTGTGTCATTTCTTTTTTATTTAAAGGTTTTTACGTAATAACATAAGTAAATATATGTATTTTTATCTAGGTATTGCTGTAAATGTTTTGCAACTTCGATATTTTGGTATTTTATTATTAAATTTGCAAGTGTATTAAAACAATCATTTTAAAACCCTCTTGAACAAGATATGTCTACGAAATCTGGAGAAAAAAATCGACTTTTGTTATTTGGACTGATCCTATTTATAGGGATGCTCTTTGTTTATCCAATGTTGAAAAAAGACCCAAAACTGAAAATTTACAAACCTTCTGATGTAAATCCTAAATTAGTCGATGAGTCGGTTCGAAATTTTGAACTTGAACACCGTGTTTCTGAATTTGAGTTACTTAGTCAAAATGGCGCTACTATTAGCTTGCAAAATGTTGAAGGGAAGATCTATGTTGCTGATTTCTTTTTTACTACATGCGGAAATATTTGTCCGAAAATGACTGGACAAATGAAGCTTTTACACGATGCATACATAAACGATGATGACATACTATTTCTCTCTCATACTGTTTATCCCGAAGAGGACTCTGTTGCTGTATTACGAGCTTATGCAGAAAAATATGTTATTGATTCAAATAAATGGCTCTTATTGACTGGAGATAAGGGCGTTATATACGATTTGGCTCGCAAGTCTTATTTTGCAGTTCTTACTGAGGGTGATGGTGGAGAAAGAGATTTTATCCATACAGAAAACTTTATGCTGATGGATAAAAAACAACGTATAAGAGGCTATTACGATGGAACTTCATCTGAAGATATGGAGCGTTTAAAGGAGGATATTGAAATTTTAAGGTTGGAATATGTTTAATTATTCCATAGTTTCCATGCTTCTTCTGCTTGATGTATAAGCATGGATTGTCCATTTAAAATAGTTGCTTTTTGTTCTTTAGCTTTTTTCAAAAACAAGGTTTCAGCCGGATTGTAGATGATATCTACAACAAGATGTTTGTCACTTAAAAATTCAAAGGGCATAAAGGGGCATTCATCTACTGTTGGAAATGTTCCCAAAGGCGTAGTGTTTACCACTAATAAATGATGTTTTAAAACGTATTGATTTAGTTCAGTGTATGAAATTTGTTGCTCATCAGGAGTTCTAGAAACGAGTAAACAATCAATGCCAATATTTTCTAAAGCGTACTTTACAGCTTTTGAGGCTCCTCCTGTCCCGAGTATTAGCGCTCGCTCCATAGTTCTATCTAGAAAAGGTTTTAGAGCATTTCGAAAGCCAATATGGTCAGTATTGTGTCCAATAAGTTTACCTTCTTTAACTACTATTGTATTTACGGCTCCAATTTCTAATGCTTCTTCACTTAACAAATCCAAAAATGGTAAAATAGATTGTTTGTACGGAATGGTTACATTAAGTCCTGAAAGAGTGTTTTTCTTTATTAATTCCGGAAAGAGATAAATGTTTTTGAGTTCAAAATTTTGATAACAAGAATCTTTAATATTTTCTCGGTTAAATTTTTGTTCGAAATATTGTTGTGAAAAAGAATGACCGAGTTCTTTTCCAATGAGTCCGTATGTTTTCATTATTTTTTATCTATTGCTAGTTTCTCTACTAGCCAAATACAGAACACGCCCAAAGCCAAACAAAATAAAGCTGTAATAGATTCTAGTTCTAGTATATTAGGCAAATACCTCTCGTATCCAATAATCATTTCTTCTCCATGTCTGTTTAACATAGTTTTACTTGTAATTGGATTTTTCCATGGCCAAATGATTGCCAGTGAGCCAAACACAAATCCAGTAAGCGTGCTTATTGTTAGGTCCTTGTATCTGTTAAAAATCCATGCAATAATTTGTGAAAAACAAATCATTCCTACTACAGAACCAAGTAGAAAAAGTGAAAAATGCATCAAACGTTCTACTTGTACTGAATTACTCAAATAGGAGAAATCTCCAGAAATAGACATTTTTAGCGAAGAGGAAACAGCGTTTATAGAATCTACCATAAGTAGTTTGTAATTGCCTAAAAGCATTAAGATGTACGAACCAGAAAGACCTGGAAGTAACATACCACTAATCCCTATTACACCACACATAAATACAAATAAGTAGTTTGCATTTGAGCTAGGTGCTGGGTTAATAATTGTAATACTTAATGCCGTTAAACTTCCAAGGATAAAAAATACAATGGACTTCAACTCCCATTTAGAAACAGACTTACCAACATAGTACACAGAGGCGAGAATTAATCCAAAAAAGAATGACCAAATTTTTAGAGGATGCATCTCTAGTAGAAATTCAAATAATTTTGCTATCGTGAAGATACTGGTTCCAACGCCAATTCCCAGAAAAAGTAAGAACTTGAAATTTAGATGTTTTAACAGTCCTGAAAGGTCTTTTTTAAGAAAGAGTTTAAGTGCTTTCTTATCAAAAGATTTTAAAGAATTTATCAGTTCTTCATAGATGCCGGTAACAAGCGCAATTGTACCTCCTGAAACACCGGGTATTACATTAGCTGCTCCCATCACAAATCCCTTAACAGCGATTAGAAAAAAGTCTTTTTTTGATCTTTTAAGCATGTTATGAGTCTAGATAAGAATTGTAACCACCTTTTAGGTTGTAAAGGTTTTTATATCCGTGAAGTTTTTCGAGCATGTATATTATAGCGGTAGCTCTTTTGCCTGTTTTGCAGTAAATAACGACTTGTTTTGTTTTCGAAATTTTAGCTATAGAATCTAAGACTTCATCTAGCGGTATGTTTAAGCCTATTGCACCGTCTTCAAACTCGTAAGGCTCTCTGATGTCTATGAGTTGAAAGTCTTCTTTGTTTGCTAGTTTTTCTTTAACCTCTTTAGAACTAATAAATTTCATTATTTTTTCGGCAAAAAATTAAAAAAGGTGTCTCCTCTTAAGCCAAGTCGTAAACATTCAAGTGGAATGATCTCGTTGGGTGCTATATTTCCTAAATTAACATTAGGTCCGAGTAATTTTATGAACCATACTTGTTGCGATTTTTGAGGAGCTTCCCAAAGGATTCTCTCTTTTGGGATTTTAGTTAAAATCTCTTCAATTAAGTCAGAACGAACTTCACCAGTATCTCTGCAGATTCCTACATTTCCTCCTTCACGCGCTTCTGCAATCACTTTCCAAGAACCGGCAGCGAGTTCTTTATCCATCATCTCAATCCACTTATAGGGTGGTATTAAAACGTCTTCACTCTTTGAACCTATTTCTGATAGAACCGTTGTTTTTTTAGCTAAAATCCGGATGTATTCACATTTTTTATCGTGATCCAACTCAATTGAGCCATCTGAGACTTCTACAGTATTCAGTTCGTATTTGTCTACCAATTCAACATAATCGTTGAACATGTCTCTTTCAATAAAAGCTTCAAAAAGAGTTCCTCCAAAGTAAACTTTAAGTCCTGCATCCTTGTAAAGTTTAATTTTTTCTGATAAATTTTCTGTTAGGAATGCCGTACCAAAACCAAGTTTTACAATGTCTATATATCTAGTAGAAGATTCAAGCATGTTTTTAGCCTCATTTATACTAAGTCCTTTATCCATAACCATGGTTAGGCCTTCATTTCTTGGACTTGTTGTTCTTTTTGGTATAAAGGGAAGATGAAAATTCATTTTTTAGGAAAATTTAAAAGTTGATTGAAATCGATATTAGATTCTAATTCAGGGAAGTATTTGTAAATAACAGTACATCCATCTGAGTCTTGTTTTATTCCTTTGTCAAGGAATTTTTTAGCATTGTTTAAATCTTTTTGAATAAAATAGTAGGCGCCTAAAAGGCAAAGAATATCCAAGTGATTTTTGTTTGCTTTTAGGCCTTGTTTCAAAAGGCTAATAGAATCTTTAGTTTCGTTTATTGTATGCGTTAAGTTTGCGTATTCTATCCATATTGTTGGTGAGTCACATCCCAATTCAATTAGTTTTTGATAGCCTAAATCTGCTTCTGCGTATAGTCCTGTTTTTTTGTAAACTCCAGTTTGTATGTAAAGATATTCTAAATCATTCGGACTAAGGTAAAGTGCTTTTTTTATGTGATGAAGAGCTTCATCTGAGGAGCCAATTGCATCGTAGCATAGTCCAGACTCCATCCAAGCTTCTGATAATTGAGGGTCTTGATGACTTGCTTTTGTGAAATATCTAATGGCCTGTTTGTACATAGACAGCTCTTTGTAACACAATCCAATTTTTAAGAAGGTATAACCTGTTGCTTCCTCAAAATCAAATGTTATTAGATACGTTTTTATGGCTTCTTTTATTTCGCCTAGCTGAGTCAATGACCTTGCTTTTTCGTGATAGCCTGCGGTAAAACATTCGTCAATTAGAATAGCATAGTCTAATGCCCAAACAGCTTTTTTATAATCCTTGTTTTTATTGTGAAATAAACCCAATTGGTACCAAGTGATTTCACAGTAGGGTGTTTGTTCAATAAGTTTTGAGAAAAAGCTAACAGCGTCGTCGTAGGCATCTAATCGCTCAAAACAGTAGGCTATATTAAATATTGCAATGTCGTCTTCTGGTTCTACTGATAAAAACTCAGATAAATATTTAATGGCATCGTAAAATTTACCTAAGCATTGGTATTCAAAAGCAATAAATGGGTAAACATCAACGGGGTCATCCGAGAGGCTTTTTGATTTATGAAACTGTTTAAGGGCTTCGTGATGTTTTTTCCGCTTTGATAGTATAGATCCTTTGGCAATATACAAATCCACATTGCTAGGCTCTAGTGTCTCAGCAATATCTAGTATAGATTCAGCTTCGTTTAGACGCTCTAAAATGGTTAGGATTTGAGCTTTTTTTATTAGAAACCCAGCAGAGAAGGGATATTGTTCGTAAGCAATTTCCATACTTGCCATTGCTTCTCCAAGCTGTCCATTGTCTATGTAATATTCAACAATATCTTCAAATTCATAGGAATCAAAAAAGGATTGGAAGTCTCCTTCCAGCATTTTTTCATAACGTTCTATTAAAGCGTTAATCTTATTTTGATCCTTATGTTGTTCAGGTTTCATGAATTACTTTTTTTTGTAAAAAACAGTTAAATCTAAAAAATAAAATTACTATAAAATTGACTCAATTTGACTTAGATTTCCATTATTTATCCACAATCACATTCACATTCTCATAATCACTACCTATTTTAGCTCTAAATATTTAATTAAAAAGGCTTTATAGGTCGTATTTAATTTATTGTGGGTGCCAGCATTTTAAAAGGAAAGCAATTTTATATATTTGCTAAAAATTATTTAAGAATGACGTTGATAAAATCCATCTCTGGAATCAGAGGGACAATCGGAGGAGAAGTTGGAGCTAATTTAACTCCTTTAGATATTGTTAAATTTGCTTCTGCTTACGGTATGTGGCTTAAAAATAACACGAAAGGCAAAGTAAAGGTTGTTGTTGGGAGAGACGCTCGAATTTCCGGAGCTATAGTTCAAGATTTAGTTCAATCTAGTTTATTAGCGCTGGGTATAGATGTAATAGATTTAGGTCTTAGTACGACACCTACAGTTGAAGTTGCTGTTCCATTAGAAGCGGCAAACGGAGGTATAATACTTACAGCTAGCCATAATCCAAAGCAATGGAATGCCTTAAAGCTATTGAATCATAAAGGTGAGTTTGTATCGGGGCAAGATGGTGCAGATATTTTAGAAATAGCTGATAATGAAGCCTTTAATTTTGTGGAGGTTGATCATTTAGGAACCGCATCGAAAAAAGATTATTTACAAATACATATTGATGCAGTTTTAGCGCTTTCTACTGTGAATGTTTCACTGGTTAAGGCTGCTAATTTTAAAGTAGTTATTGATGCGGTTAATTCTACTGGAGGAATTTATATTCCTGCTTTGTTAACACAAATGGGCGTTGATGTAGTAGAACTTTATTGCGTACCTAACGGTAAATTCCCTCATAATCCAGAACCTTTACCAGAGCATTTACATGATTTATGTTCCTTGGTAAAAGAATCAAAAGCTGACTTAGGTTTTGTGGTCGATCCAGACGTTGACAGGTTAGCTATTGTTGCTGAGGATGGTACTTTATTTGGTGAGGAGTATACTTTAGTGGCTGTTGCAGATCATGTTTTGAAAACTAAAACAGGAGCTACTGTATCTAATTTATCTTCTACGCGCGCTCTAAAAGACGTAAGTGATAAGCACGGGGTAGCCTATCATGCCTCTGCCGTTGGAGAGGTAAATGTAGTAGCTAAAATGAAAGAAGTCAACGCACCCATTGGAGGTGAGGGCAATGGAGGTATCATTTATCCTGAACTTCATTATGGAAGAGATTCACTCGTAGGTGTTGCACTCTTTTTAACCCATTTAGCAGCCTCTAAATTAACCTGTTCGGCGCTTCGTAGTACCTATACAAATTACTACATGTCAAAGCAAAAAATACAGTTAACTCCAAATGTTGATGTTGACAAGATATTAAATAAAATGGCCGCTAAATACGCCTCAGAAGACGTAAATAAAATTGATGGCGTAAAAATAAATTTTGCGAACGAGTGGGTTCATCTCAGAAAATCAAATACGGAACCTATTATTAGAGTCTATACAGAAAGCACAAGTGCTACTAAAGCAAACGAATTGGCCCAACGTTTTATTAATGAAATTAGTTTGATTTAAATAATTATCATTCTTATGTAAATGAATGTTTTATGAAAGTTTACTTAGACAATGCTGCAACCACCCCTTTAGATCCCCAAGTTTTTGAGGCGATGTTACCTGTTCTAAAAGATGGTTTTGGAAATCCCTCTTCAACGCACGCTGTTGGTCGAAAAATAAAATCTTTGATCGAACGTTCTAGAAAGAACATTGCCAAACACTTAAATTGCGCTCCAGGAGAAATTTTTTTCACCTCTGGTGGAACTGAAGCTGATAACATGGCTATACAATGTGCCGTAAATGATCTTGGTGTAAAACATATTATAACGTCATGTATTGAGCATCATGCGGTTGGACACACTGTAGAAAAGTTAAAAAGAGATGGTTTGGTGGAATTATCCTACGTCCATTTAGATGAAAAAGGCCATGTAGATTTACAGCATTTGGAACAACTTTTATCTGTACACCCTAAAACACTTGTAACCTTAATGCATGCCAATAACGAGATTGGTAATTTACTGCCTTTGCAGCATGTTTCTGAAATTTGCGAGCAATATGGGGCTATTTTTCATTCTGATACTGTACAAACTATGGCGCATTACAGATTTGATATGAATGTACTTGATCAGGTTCATTTTTTAGCTTGTTCTGCCCATAAGTTTCACGGCCCAAAAGGCATTGGTTTTTTATACGTAAACAAAAAAAATCAAATAAATCCAATTATTCATGGAGGTGCGCAAGAACGAAACATGAGAGGAGGAACTGAAAATGTATATGGCATCGTTGGCCTATCTAAGGCAATGGATGTTGCTTTTGAGGGTATTGAAGCGCATCAAGAATATGTGATAGCTATTAAAGAGTATATGATTTCTCGCTTAAATGAATCTATTTTAGATGTTTCATACAATGCAGATAGTGCAAATATGTCTAAAAGTTTGTATACGATTCTAAGTGTTTCTTTACCTCCTACAGAAATTGCATCGATGTTGTTGTTTAATATGGATATACTTGGGATTGCTTGCTCTGGTGGTTCGGCTTGTACATCGGGTGCAAATATAGGTTCACATGTTTTAACTGGCATTGAAGCTCCAATGGATCGTCCTACCATTCGTTTTTCTTTTTCTAGGTATACAACAATCCAAGAAATTGATCATACGGTAAATTCTTTGGTTAGCTTGTATACCTGAGACTCTGAGTACAATTAGCACCTTACTATTTGCTCGCTTGTCTTTTTTTTGGTGGGTTATTTAAAATAGTTGTTAGAATTATTTAGGGAATAAATACCACCTATTTTTTCGCTAAATTTGCAAAATTAGAATTGATATGTAATTATGGCTTCATCAAGTAAAAAAGAATTGTCTTTTGAGGATTTTCGTCAAGAGGTTTTAGCAGATTATAGATTGGCTTGTATTAGCCGCGAGGCAAGTTTACTTGGTCGTCGGGAAGTACTTACAGGCAAAGCTAAGTTTGGGATTTTTGGAGACGGTAAGGAATTGGCTCAAATTGCCATGGCTAAAGTTTTTAAAAATGGCGATTTCCGATCGGGTTACTACAGAGATCAAACTTTTATGATGGCTATAGCTCAAATGTCGACGCAACAAATGTTTGCCGCTCTATACGGTCATACCGATGTTGCGGAAGAACCTGCTTCAGGGGGCCGTCAGATGGGGGGGCATTTTGCCACTCGAAATTTAAACGAAGACGGTAGCTGGAAAAACTTAATGGAGTCGAAAAATTCTTCAGCTGACATTTCTTGCACTTCTGGACAGATGCCCCGCTTACTTGGTTTAGCACAAGCTTCAAAAGTATATCGAAATCATAAAGACTTACAAAATTGGTCTTCTTTTACAAACAAGGGAAATGAAATAGCTTTTGGTACTATAGGAAATGCAAGTACTTCTGAGGGCGCCTTTTTTGAAACTATTAATGCTGCAGGTGTTCTTCAAGTACCGATGATTATGTCTGTATGGGATGATGGGTATGGGATTTCTGTTCCAGCAAAATATCAGACCACAAAAGAAAATATATCCGAAATTTTAAAGGGTTTTCAACGTGATGAAACGGGGGCTGGATTTGAAATATTTCGTGTTAAAGGTTGGGATTATCCGGCTTTAATTGAAACGTATCAGAAAGCTGAAAAAATTGCTCGAGAGGAGCACGTTCCTTGTTTAATTCACGTTTCTGAAGTAACTCAACCTCAGGGTCACTCTACATCTGGTTCTCACGAACGTTACAAATCTTCGGAACGTTTACAATGGGAACTAAATTTTGATCCGATTAAAAAAATGGGGGAGTGGATGCTTGAACTTAATTTAGCATCTAAAGACGATTTAGATGCTGTATCTAAGGCGTCTAAAAAGTTAGTTCGAGAAGCCAAAGCTAATGCCTGGAATGCTTTTATTAATCCTATCAAAGAGGAGCAAAGTGTTGTTTCATCTTTATTGATTCAGCTCGCCGAGAGCAGCTCTAATAAAGCGGCCATTTCAACAATTGCTAACGATTTAAAAGACAATGCTGAGCCTTTACGTAAAGATCTATTTAATGCAGCTCGCAAATCTTTACGATTGGTAAGAGCTGAAAGCTCTGAGGCCAAAACCTTAATTGGCAATTGGTTACATAAAGAAAAGCAAGTAAATGCCAATCGTTTTAGTAGTCATTTGTATAGTGATTCTGCATTTTCTTCTTTAAAAGTTAAAGAGGTTCTACCTGAGTACCAAGATGCTAAAGAGGTAGACGCTCGCGTAATTCTTCGAGATAACTTTGACGCGATCTTTGCAAAGATGCCAGAAGCCTTAATTTTTGGTGAAGATTCCGGAAATATCGGTGATGTAAATCAAGGTTTAGAAGGATTGCAAGAAAAGTATGGCGAACTCCGTGTTTCTGATGTAGGTATTCGAGAAGCTACAATTTTAGGACAAGGAATTGGTTTGGCAATGCGTGGTTTAAGACCAATTGCTGAAATACAATATTTAGATTATTTATTGTATGCGATTCAAATAATGAGTGATGATTTGGCAACCCTTCATTACCGAACCAAAGGAGGTCAAAAAGCCCCATTAATTATAAGAACCCGTGGGCATCGTTTGGAAGGTATTTGGCATTCTGGATCTCCTATGGGGATGATTGTCAATTCCTTAAGAGGTGTTAATATTTTGGTTCCAAGAGATATGACACAGGCCGCTGGTTTTTACAACACCATGTTGGCATCGGATGATCCGGCTTTAATTATAGAATGTTTAAATGGGTACCGTTTAAAGGAAAAAATGCCCGTTAATTTAGGCGAATTTAAAACGCCTGTTGGGATTCCTGAAACAACCAAAGAAGGAAGCGATATTACGCTTGTAACTTACGGTTCTACTTGGCGTTTGGTCATGGAAGCTGCAAAAGAATTAGAATCTGTTGGAGTCTCTGCTGAAGTAATAGACGTACAATCGTTAATTCCTTTTGATGTAAATCATCACATTGTGGATAGCATCTCAAAAACAAATCGCGTACTGTTTATTGACGAGGACGTACCTGGAGGAGCAACCGCTTATATGATGCAAAAAGTATTGGAAGAACAAAAGGCTTATTTCCATCTCGATGGTGAACCACGTACGCTGAGTGCAAAAGCACATCGTCCTGCTTATGGAACAGATGGTGATTATTTCTCTAAACCTAGCGCAGACGACATTTTTGAAGTTGTTTATGCAATGATGAATGAATCTAGCCCAAGCAAATACCCTAGTATTTATTAAAACAATCTGTAGCTTTTAAATGTACTACGATTCTATCATTTTTTGTGAAGAGCGTATGTAGCAGGTTTTAATTGGTACTAAGTTTTTAGCTTATTCCGATTGAATTTGAACAGCTTTATGTTCGTTTTCGAAGTTTTTCTTTACATGCTTGGCTATTGGAATAGCAGAGCCATCTTCGTCAATACGACAGAAGAGTACACGCGTGCTTAAAACAATTTTCTCTTCTTGTGTGTAAACACTGCAGCGTCTTACTTCAATTAAAATGGTAATGCTAGAGTTGCCTATTCCTATAACATTTCCGTAAATTTTAACAATATTATTAACTTTTACGGGGGCTAAAAAAGTTACCTCATCCATCTTTAAAGTCACCATTAAGGGCGTAAAGCAGTATTGAGCCGCCATAGCAACTCCCGCTTCATCTACCCAACTTAACATGGTTCCTCCAAATAAATTGTTATGAACTCCTATGTCACTTTTTTTACAAACTTTTGTTGAAATAAGTTTCATCATTAGCTCAGTGTTTTTTTAGTAAATAGTTAATCGATTTTTACAAACCAATTTTAGAAAAACACTTGTTTACTCTTGAATCTTTATACGTTGTTTCAAATTGTTTTAAACTGTAGGTGTAAAGTTTAGTCCTATTGTCTGTTAAATTTTTCATCTCGGTAACGAGTTTTAGTGCTGCATCAAAATAATATTCTGAAACTGTTTCAATGCGGTGTTCTGTGTGAATTAAATCTCCGTACATAATTTTATTTTTAGTTAACAAATTCTCCGTGAACGGCTCTGTCTAAGCCTTTTTCTTCTATTTCTTTTGACACCCGAATAGGGACAATAAATGCGGTAATTTTATAAAGTAGATAAGAGCCAAAAAAGGTGAAAATACTGATGATGATTAAGGCGTAAATATGGTTTGTAAAAGTTTCTGTTTCGCCATAAATAAGACCTACATCTTTGGCAAATATTCCTGTAAGAAGCAAGCCAACAATTCCACCCATACCATGACATGCAAATACATCCAAAGTATCATCGATATTTGATTTTTTAAAGTAGTGGAGGAATAAATTACAGATAATAGCACCTGTAAAGCCCATAAATAAACTTTGGCCAATACTAACAAAACCTGCCGCAGGTGTAATTACAACCAAACCAACCACTGCTCCAATACAAGCATGTGAAGCCTTAACTTTGTTACCTTTCATACCCTCTAAAATAATCCAAGTAAACATGCTTATAGCTGAAGCAGTGTTGGTAGTTGCAAATGCCATTATGGCATCTGAATTCGCCCCCAAAGCGGATCCAGAATTAAATCCAAACCATCCAAACCATAGCATTCCAGTTCCAAGTAGAACATAGCTTACGTTTGCAGGGTTTTCTTCTTTTTCTTTATGTTTCTCTCTTCGGCCTAGTACTAAAGCACCAGCAAGTGCTGCAAATCCAGCTGATATGTGTACTACAGCTCCACCAGCAAAATCCAACACGCCCCATTGGTTTAAAAATCCGCTTGGATGCCATGTCCAGTGTGCCAATGGGCAGTAAATAAATAAACTAAACAAACACATAAAGATCAGGTAAGCCGAAAAGTTAATACGCTCAGCAAAACTCCCGGTTGTGATTGCAGGTGTTATAATGGCAAATTTTAATTGGAATAAGGCAAAGAGTAATAAGGGTATACCAAGCCCCAAGGTTTCATTGTATTGGTCGATATTAGTAAACATAAAGTATTGCGTTGGATCTCCAATAAATCCCATAAAACTGTCGCCAAACGAAAGGCTAAAACCAACAACAATCCATAAAATACTAATCAGTCCCAATGCAATGAAACTTTGCAGCATGGTAGATATCACATTACGTTGACTAACTAAACCACCGTAAAAAAAAGACAAACCAGGTGTCATAAAAAACACTAGACAACTTGAAGTGAGCATCCAGGTAATGTCTGCTGCATTTTCTGGATCGATACTAATATTCAAATCACTGGATGTAATTACGCCTAATAGAGCAACTATTCCTACGAGTGTGAATGTTAAATACCAATTTCTTTTCATTACTAGTTGTTTTATGTAAATTTCGATAAACTGAATTAAAAATAAAAACTGTTTTGTAAAACAGTTTAATTATAGTGAATTTCATTATTTTTTTAATTATTTTTGTGAAATCCTTTAAACTAATAAAAATTTAATCTATGAAAAATGATATTGATAAAACAGATTTAGAAATAATGAAGTATTTGTCTTCAAATGCTAAGATTTCTTACACAGAATTGGCCTCAAAAATTCTTGTTTCGGCGAGTACGGTACATGTTAGAGTGAAAAAACTTGAGGATTTGGGTATTATAAGAAATTTCACCATCAATATCGATTATAAAAAACTGGGTCTTTCGTTTACCTCTTATCTAGGTGTTTTTTTAGACAAAGCACAAAGTTTTGATAAGGTAGCAGATGCATTAAAAAAAATCCCGCAAATTACCGTTATCGATTTTACCACGGGTCAGTTTAGTGTTTTTTGTAAAGTTCGTGCTTCAGATTCTGCAGCGACTAGAAATGTGCTTAAAAATGTGCACTCCATTGATGGGATAAGAAGGACTGAAACTTTTATATCAATGGAAGAGCTGTTAAACAATAAGGAATCACTCATTGATTCTATTGTAATTGAGGACGACATCATCTCCAACTAATTCATCATCTATTTAACAGTCCTACTTATTTGAGGTATTATTTGATAAAAGGTGTGGTTTGTAAAGTATCGATTTCTATATTTGCATTAGCTCATTGAAATTACTGGGGATGACTGGCTTTGACAGCGAGATGAATAGGACTGTAAGCATGTCGAGCATGGTGAGATGGCTCGTTAATATCCAATTCACAAATTTTTATTCGGCGAGTCTAACTACGCTTTAGCTGCCTAATCTAGGATTAGTGTAGCTTTTGCTCAGGAGATAGATGAAGGTTGATCGCTTCTATCCCACCGAGCATCATCAAAAGGATGAACTAGCCAATAAGGATGTCTTGACTTAAAGGCGAAATACAAAGGATAAGGTTTTGTTTTGGGAATGTAAACTTCCCGACTTTACTCGAAAATTAATGGTTTACTAAACATGTAGAAAGCTTTCAGATTCCTTGTTTGGACCAGGGTTCGATTCCCTGCATCTCCACTCCCTTATTCCCAAAAGTAATTTTTTATTTTTGGGAATTTTTTTTTGTAGTATTGGAAACGGCCTTCCTGAAATTTTTGTTTTGTATTTTAAATAATAAGCTCTTTACTTCATCAAGAGATAAAATAGCTGGTAATGAGCTGTGATTTCTAGAAGGATAAATAACCGATACCAATAATTCGTCTAAAACATTCTGAGTAAAACTTTTGATGGCTCCTAAAAACTATTTTAGAGAGGAGTGGGAGTATCCTTTTTCTTGTATTAAGATAATGCAACACCTTATGATTTTTTTATTGGTTAGTTCTTTAAGGTCCTCATCC
>Ga0115572_10001274_pt1 | contig 20736 bp, 19 predicted proteins | sample COGITO_mtgs_1206_FD_88681 | JGI IMG/M metagenome (GOLD analysis project Ga0115572, IMG submission 88681) | Pelagic marine microbial communities from North Sea - COGITO_mtgs_120607 | ecosystem: Environmental > Aquatic > Marine > Epipelagic | place: Germany:Helgoland, sampling site Kabeltonne... | reverse complement strand
GCTTAAAGCTCGTCCATTCGGCCATATTTCTTTAAGATTGGATATTGTAGAATCATGAAAATAAACACGGCCGATGTCAGTCCGAAGGTTTTGAAATAAACCCATGTTTCGCTGGATTGCGTGCGCCAAATAATTTCATTCAGAGCTGCCAAAGCAAAGAAAAACATCGCCAATCTGCGGCTGATAAGCTGCCAGCCAATATCCTCCATTGGGATCCGCTCACCCAGCAACGCCTTTAAATAGCCCTTTCCCCGCATCTGCCCATAGGTGATCGCCGCGCCAAACAGCACGTAAATCAAAGTCGGCTTCATTTTAAAGAACCGTTCATCATTCAACAGCACGGTTAACGCCCCGAAGAAAATAACCAAGACAAGCGTCAAAACCTGCACTTTGGAAAGATGCCCATTCACCAACCAGCCGATAAAGGTAGAGGCTATCATCAAAGGCACAAAAATTGCGGTGGCTTGAATTAAGCTAGAATATTCAACCCCACCAATCACCATCACTTCGCCCTTGCGCCAAATGAACACGGCAAAGAAAATGATCACCGGCCCAATTTCAAGCAAGGATGACAAAAGAGGTGAATTGTTTTTCTCCGACATAGCGGAACTCCTATCCTGCAACTTCCACGATCACGGCCCCAGCGGCGATTAACAAAATCAACGCAACGCGCCTTGGGCCTACCGCTTCTTTCAGAAAATACCATCCGATCAAAGCCGCAAACACCGTTGACGTTTCCCGCAATATCGCGGCTTCTCCAACTTTGTCCAGACGTGTCGCCAACATAATCGACCCAAAGCTAAAAAACGCCACCCAAGCCCCAATCATGCCGCGCAAAAACAAAGGAAATAGATCTGGTCGATTGCGCATTTTACGCCATCTCAGATAGGCAAAGGGCGGCATCGACAGACCATCTAGAACAAAAAACCATATTAAGAAAACAAAGGGATCTTGCGCCGCGCGAATGCCATACGCATCATAGGTGGTATAAAGCGCAACAAACAGCCCCGTCACCAGCGCAAAGCCCAAAGCGGCGCGCAAGGTCGCTCGATCTTCGATCAGATAAACCGCGTTATAAAGCGCCAAGCCAAATAGCCCCAGCACCAAAACCGCCACCCCCACCCATTGCAGCATCGTGAAGGTTTCACCGAAAATCAAATAAGCCCCCAAAACCGTAAATACCGGCCCGGTGCCGCGCACCACGGGGTAAACCACCGTGTAAGCCCCACGGCTATAGGCTGCCGCCTGCATCAGCTTATAGATCAAATGAATGATCACCATTCCCAAAAATATGGGCCAGAGCCCCGGCTCGGGCCAAGGCAAGACGAAGACGGCAATGGGCATTGCCATCATAAAATAGCAGATATCAATCGCGCCGCGTGACAGCCAAGGATCGTGTTGCCCTTTTTGCAAAGCGCCAAAAACCGCGTGCAAAAATGCCGCTGAAAGGGCCAACACCATCGCAAGCTGGTGGCCTACTTCCGTCCCCTCAACCGTCAGAATCCAAGCGCTCACTGCGAAAACCTCAACGGCTGTAGCCGAGGCAGCGGCGCCCTAACCCCTGATCGCCACAGGCGTGCAATCTATCGCTCAAGACAGGTCCGCCCCAGTCAGGGCGCTGGCAAATTCTGCCGGATCAAAAGGCGCTAGATCATCAATCTGTTCCCCAACGCCGATCGCATGAATGGGCAAGCCGAATTTATCCGCCAAGGCCACCAACACACCGCCCTTTGCGGTTCCATCCAACTTGGTCATCACCAAACCAGAAACATCCGATATCGATTTGAAAATTTCCACTTGGCTCAGCGCGTTTTGGCCAGTTGTCGCGTCCAACACCAACAGGGTGTTATGCGGTGCTTCTGGATCTTTTTTGCGGATCACCCGCACAATTTTCGCCAATTCCTCCATCAAATCTGCGCGATTTTGCAACCGTCCGGCCGTATCAATCAGCAGCAAATCAGCGCCATCGGCCTGCGCCTGCGTCATCGCGTCAAAGGCCAAACTGGCCGGATCAGAGCCTTCTGGGGCTGTAAGCACGGGAACACCAGCCCGCTCACCCCAAATTTGCAATTGCTCCACTGCGGCGGCGCGAAACGTATCGCCCGCGGCAATGACCACAGACTTACCCGCCGCCTTGAACTGGCTGGCCAATTTTCCAATCGTGGTGGTTTTGCCCGAGCCATTGACGCCGACCACCAACACCACCTGCGGGGTTTGTGCATAAAGTGGCATAGGCCGCGCGACGGGATCCATAATGCGCGTAATCTCATCCGCCAACATAGATTTCAGCTCAGCTACCGAAAGCCTTTTGCCAAATTGGCCCTCTGCAATATTGCCCGTCACCCGCAAAGCCGTATCCACGCCCATATCCGAGGTGATCAGCAATTCTTCGAGCTGCTCGAGCATCTCATCATCCAGCTTGCGTTTTAAAACGCCCGCCGATTGCACCCGCCCCATTAAGCGTCCAAAAAACCCCGGGGCCGATTGGTTTTGGCCGCTTTGCACCGCGGCTGCAGGTTTAGAGGCAGAGCCTTCTTCCGGCGCGGTTTCATTTGAAAGGGGCTGCGCAGCTTGGCTGGCAGCAGCTTGGTTAACAACGGTGTCTGTGTCTCTTTCACCCGCAGCAGGCGCCGCGGCGATACGATCTGCATCAACACCCAAATCCGTATCTGTTTTACCCATTATTTGCGCCTGATCCTGCGCCATTTCTTCTGTCATAGGATCGACCGTCGGCGGCATGGCGCGGCCCGCAGAGCCGTGCGTTGATGTTAGGGAAGAAGTGGCCTTCAAACTCTCACCTTGTTGCGCAGGGGCGCTGTCGGTCAAGGGCGCATCAACCGCCTCTATAGGCTTGGCTTGCGGCGCAAAAGAGGGCGCAGATATGTGCTGATCGCTCTGCGCTGCAAAATGGTCATCTAAAGGCTTTTTTCCGCCCAGGCTTGGATCGGCTTCATCGATTGATGCGCTCTGTTGCTCTGTATCAACCAGTACAGAGGCCTCGGCGCTTGTTTGCAGGTTTTCCACAATATTCTGCTCAAGGCTTCCACCCTCGGCCACAATTGAGTCTAAGCCGTCTTCCAGCTTTGAGGATGATCGAAACAAACGATCTTTAAGCTTTTTAAAAAATGCCATGGCTGCCTCCGCGTCTTCTCCTTCACCTAAGCGACATCAGCGCCAGATGGAAGAGGGGACAAAGCAGAGGCAGGCTTACGGCTCTACCTGCCTTCAACGACATTGCCCGCTTATCGCCAGCGTAAAGCCGTAAAAAGCGCCTTAAGGCGCCCGAAAAAGTTAGTTATATCTCGTCAGAGAAATGCTTCATCGTCATTAAGATCGGGTTTGGCGCCGCCTGCCCCAAACCACAAATCGAGGCATCTTGCATCGCAGTGCACAATTCCCCCAGCAATGGTTGATCCCAGCTCTCAGACTGCATCAGCTTCACAGCCTTTTCGCAGCCAACGCGGCAGGGGGTGCATTGGCCGCAGCTCTCATCTTCAAAAAACCGCAGCATATTCAGCGCCGCATCGCGGGCCCGGTCCTGATCTGACAGAACAACAACCGCGGCAGAACCAATAAAGGATCCATGCGGTTGCAGCGTATCAAAATCCAGCGGAATATCATTCATTGAGGCGGGCAATAGGCCAGAAGACGGCCCCCCCGGCTGGTAGGCCTTGAACGCATGCCCCTGCGCCATCCCGCCGCTTGCCGCGATTATATCGGTAATCGTAGAGCCGGCGGGCAAAAGGTAAACGCCAGGGTTTTGGACCCGCCCTGACACAGAATATGAGCGCAAACCTGTACGACCGTTTTTTTCTACGCTGCTAAGAATCTGCGGACCTTCGCGGGCGATCCGGCACACCCAATGCAGAGTTTCGACATTATGCACCAGCGTCGGACGCCCAAAAATGCCAACCTGCGCCACAAAAGGCGGGCGATGGCGGGGCATGCCACGCTTGCCCTCAATGCTTTCGATCATCGCGCTTTCTTCGCCGCAGATATAAGCTCCGGCGCCGCGCCGTAGGTCAATATAGCCCGCAGGCACAAGACCCGCCGCTTCAAGCGCAGCAATCTCATCGGCTAAAATTTTCAACACAGCCGGATATTCATCGCGCATATAAATAAAGGCCTTTTCCGCCTCAACTGCCCATGCCGCCATCAACATACCCTCAAGAAAGAGATGCGGCATGCGCTCAAGATAATAGCGGTCTTTAAATGTGCCCGGCTCGCCTTCATCACCATTCACAGCCAAATACCGCGGGCCTTCATTGGCCCGAACAAAGCCCCATTTTTTACCCGACGGGAAACCCGCACCACCAAGCCCGCGCAAACCAGAGGCCAGAACCTTATCCTGCAGCGCCTCCCAATCCCCAGATTGGCGAAGCTCTTGCAGCGCGCGATAGCCGCCATTTTGTTGATACTCAGACAGGGTTTCATAATCTGGGATTATTGGGTGCGTGGCCTGCGCCGCAATCGCCCGCTCGACGGCCTCAACTGTGGCGTGATCAATGTGGTTATGGCCAAGCTCTAGCACGGGGGCGGTATCACAACGCCCCATACAGGGCGCGCGCAGCACCCGCACTTGGCTTGGATCTAACCCATCCTGCAAAGCCTTTTGTAAATTCGCAGCCCCCGCCAATTCGCAGCTCAAACTGTCGCAAACTCGAATGGTCAAGGCAGGAGGCGGTGTTTCGCCTTCTTTGACCACGTCAAAATGCGCATAAAAACTGGCCACTTCGTATATTTCAGCCATCGACAGGCGCATTTCTTCCGCCAAGGCCCGCAAATGCGCCGCGGATAAATGCCCATACTCGTCTTGGATAAGATGTACAAACTCGATCAGTAAATCCCGCTCGCGAGGTTGCGGGCCCAGCAGCACTTGCACCTCTTGCAGCGCTTGATCTTCATATTGGCGGCCCTTCGGCGTATGACGCCCCTTGCCTTTGCCCGATTTCCAAACGCCTTTACGTTCATCCAATGCCATGCGATCTGCTCCTGCGCTTCTCGCGCCACCCTAGCTGTGCTTGGCCGGTTTTATGAAGCCCAAAAACGACATAGCGCTGTGCAGATACGTTCTAAGCTTAACAATATCCGAGAAAAAGGCGCGGATCGGAAACATTCTACTCTGTGCAAGCGCGATGAAAACCGCGCTTTGGGCAAATCATGCAGCCATCTCGCGTAGGTCCGTTGGGCAACGCCTATTTACAAAAAAGATTTGCGTCACAGACAATAATCTTGCCGCTCAGCGAAAATTCTTCACTGCAAACCCTGAGCTTCAAAACGCAGGAAACCCGAAGATTGAAGGTTTCACCAGACTCATAGCAAGGCGCCAACAAACGGCAAAACGGCGATCAGGCCTCTAGAATAACGACCCTTGATCGGAAGATTTAGAATGCGCCCGTGCTGGCTTGGCGCGCGGCTCGCCCACAGCAAAACGCCCATCGGCAAATTCAATTTCTAATCCAGAGGCTGCTTTGGCGGCTTGGCGCGAAGTAATCACTGTGTCTTGCGCGCGCACAACCGCATAGCCGCGATGCAACGTCGCCTTATAGCCCAACGTTTCGCGCAAGCGCTCCAACCCGTCCAATTGCTGCTTTGATTTTAACAGCGCTACATCGGTTGCATCCCGTAACCGGCGCGCCAACTGCGCAAGATCTTTGCGCCCTTGCGCGATGTCACGGCGCAGCGCGCGCGGATGTAATTGCTGCGTTTTTTGCGTCAAAATATCTTGCTTGCGTTGCAATCCATGACGCAATGCCGGATCCAAACGATGCTCGCAGGCGTGCAATTTCAAACCCGCCGTTTTCAGACGCTGCCTTAACCCATCAAAATTAAGGCGGCCTGCGGTTTCAGAAAGCGCTAAACGCCGGCTTTGCACCAAGCCGCGCAAGGCGGTGGGTAAACGCTCTGACAGAAAATCCAGCCTTTGCCGGGGGTTTTCCAAAATCGTCTCTAATCGCGGTAGGGCCCGCGCCAAATCAGCCACACGTTGCCGGTTTCGCCCAAAAGATGTGCTTAAAGCTTGGCTCATGCGCGCATCCTGAGCGTTCACCCAAGCCGCCAGCTCGTGGCGCACGGGCACCGCCAGTTCGGCCGCTGCTGTGGGGGTTGGCGCCCGCTTATCTGAAACATAATCAATCAACGTGGTATCGGTTTCATGGCCCACAGCCGAGATAAGCGGAATGTCTGACGCAGCGGCGGCGCGCGCCACGCTTTCTTCATTGAAACCCCAAAGATCTTCTAACGAGCCGCCGCCACGCGCCACAATCAGCAAGTCGGGGCGTGGAATTGCTCCGCCTGCCTCAAGCGCGTTAAAGCCAGCTATGGCGCGGCTGACCTCGCCCGCGCAGCGCTCGCCCTGCACAGCCACCGGCCAAATCAGCACTTTGCGGGGAAAGCGGTCGCGCAATCGATGCAAAATATCGCGGATCACCGCTCCGGAAGGCGATGTCACCACGCCAATCACGTCGGGCAAATACGGCAAAGGCTTTTTACGCCCGGCATCAAACAAACCTTCCGCCGCCAACTGAGCTTTGCGCTTTTCCAACATCGCCATCAATGCGCCCATACCGGCCGGTTTAAGATCCTCTATAATCAATTGATATTTTGACTGGCCAGCAAAGGTGGTCACCCGCCCGGTTGCAACCACTTCGAGCCCTTCTTCGGGGCGCATTGGCAAGCGCGCGGCAACGCCCTTCCAGACCACCGCCGAAATCACAGATTTTTCATCTTTCAGATCTAGGTAGACATGGCCCGATCTCGGATAGGACACGCGTCCAATCTCGCCCTTCAAGCGGATATGCGAAAACTCACCTTCGATCAGACGTTTGATTGCACCAGAAATTTCCGAAACAGTAAATTCTGGCTGGTTAAAACCAGCGACCGGATCATCGATTAAATCTGACATAAACGCCTCACTTGTGTCTTGCTTAAGGCCAGCTTAGAACGCCGTTAAGCAAAGGCCAAGAGGAGCAGGCGCAATGAATATCTTAATATTGGGCAGCGGTGGGCGCGAACATGCTTTGGCCTGGGCCGTACAGCAGAACCCAAAATGTGATCGGCTCTGGATGGCGCCCGGAAACCCCGGCATGGCGGCGTTGGGGGAGTGCGTTGCCATAGATATTGAGGATGCGGCCGCAATCCTGACATTCGTACAGCAGCAGGAAATTGATTTTGTGATTATCGGCCCAGAGGCTCCGCTGGCGCTGGGTGTTTCGGATGCGTTGCGAGCGGCTGATATTTTAACCTTTGGCCCTAGCAAAGCCGCCGCGGCGCTGGAAGCAAGCAAAAACTTCACCAAACAAATTTGTGATGCCGCCAAAGCGCCAACCGCAGCCTATGGGCATTTTAGCGATGCGCAAAGCGCGAAAACCTATATCGCCGCGCAAGGGGCACCAATCGTGGTAAAGGCCGATGGCTTGGCCGCAGGCAAGGGCGTGATTATCGCCGAAGATATCCAAACTGCCTGTTCTGCCGTGGATGACATGTTCGCGGGTGAATTTGGCAGCGCAGGCGCAGAAGTCGTGATTGAAGAGTTCATGGAAGGTGAAGAAGCCTCTTTCTTTGTGCTCTGCGATGGCGAGAATGTGTTGCCGATGGGCAGCGCCCAAGATCACAAGCGCGTGGGCGATGGTGATAGCGGCCCCAATACCGGCGGCATGGGGGCCTACTCGCCAGCGCCGGTGCTGACACAGGAGATTGCTGAGAAAGCATTGCATGAGATTATCCGCCCCACGATGGCCGAAATGCGCCGGCGCGGTATACCTTATCAAGGCGTGCTTTATGCAGGACTAATGATCAAAGAAGGGCAGCCCCGCCTTGTGGAATATAACGTCCGCTTTGGCGATCCTGAGTGCCAAGTGCTGATGATGCGTCTTGGCGCGCAAGCGCTTGATCTGATGCTGGCAACGGCGCAGGGGCAACTGAACACCGCCAAAATAAATTGGGCAGATGATCACGCGCTCACCGTCGTTTTGGCAACCCAAGGCTATCCGGGCGCCTATCAAAAGGGCAGCGAGATAAAAGGCTTAGACGATCTGGCCTTTGATTCCCAACAGATGGTGTTTCATGCTGGCACGAAACAAGAGGGCACGACGCTGCGCGCAAATGGTGGGCGGGTTTTAAACGTCACCGCGCGCGCGGAAACGCTGAGCGCGGCGCAAAGCCGCGCCTATGAGCTGCTGGAAAAGATTGATTGGCCAGACGGCTTCCACCGCACCGATATCGGATGGCGGGCCCTGTAAGCGCCCGATCCGGTTTTTTCAGGATGCTCAGAACTTGAAGATTGGCTTAAATTTGCTTTTCGGGCATCTGCACAACCAATCCGTCAAGCGCATCAGTCACTTTTAACTGGCAGGTCAGGCGCGAACGTTCGGGATCAGGCTCATAGGCGAAATCGAGCATATCCTCTTCCATCGCCTCACGCGTTGGCAGCTTTTCAACCCATGCTGGATCAATGTAAACATGGCAGGTTGAACAGGCGCAGGCGCCGCCGCAATCCGCTTCAATTCCAGCAATATTATTATCCCGAGCGCCTTCCATCACGGTGAGCCCATTGGCCACCTCTACGCTATGTTCTGTGCCATTATGTTCAATATATGTTATCTTTGCCATTTGCAGCCTGCCTTAAACACTTCGCTTTGTTGAATCATGCTGATACGCATAGTAGCGCCATTTTGCGAGAGCGAAAATTTACAACTTGTCATAAAAGTTAAATGTTCTATTTTTGTTCCCATGCGAAACCCTCATTTTCCCAGATATCCAAAGCCTCCCTCGGCCTGCCCGGCGGATCACCTGCCCTATGCTGCCACCGCTGATCGCATATGCGTGGCCGGATTGGTCATTTTAAGGCAACGGCCCGGCACTGCGAAAGGGGTAATTTTTATCACCTTAGAAGATGAAACAGGCACGATTAACATCGTGGTTTGGCGTAAAGTATATGAACAATTTCGGCGGGCTATTCTGTCGGCGCGGCTGATGCGGGTCACGGGGCATTTGCAGCGCGAAGCGGGTGTAACGCATGTGATTGCCCGAGAGATTGAAGATATCTCACCTTTGCTGGATCACTTGCTTACGCAGGATAAAGCACAAGGCGAGACGCATTCGGCTTAACCGCCCTCATTAAGGCACGGGACAGAATATAATCTGCCCCGTGTATCTTTTTTCTCTTTTTTATTCGACGCTTAGCACAACAAAACGCGGTTGACCTTCCCGCCGCACCAACACGAGAACCGATTGCCGACCCGCCTCACGCGTTGCAACAATTTGCGCTTCAAGTTCGGCAACATCGCTGATCGTTTGCTGGCCCGCATCGGTGATGATATCGCCTGCGCGGATCCCTTTTTCATAGGCATCCGAACTTTCATCGACATTGGTGATTAACAACCCTTCAACGCTTCCATCCAAAGCATTTTCTTCGCGCAACTCATCCGTGATGTTTGACAGCGTTAAACCAAGCAGCTCGGCTTTTGGCACCTCTATCGTTTCCTCTGGCACTGGCGCGGTTGCCAAAATTGCCTCTTCACCCGGCCGTTGCCCCAAAATCACGTCCAGCGTTTTACGCTGCCCGTCGCGCAATACGATCGTCTTTACAACTTTGCCCACGGGCGATTTGCCAACCAATTTGACCAGGGATCCAGAATCGGTAACCGCCTGCCCGTCAAACATCACGATCACATCGGTCACTTGCAGGCCTGCCGCTTTCGCCGGGCCATCAAAAACATCCAACACGATGGCACCAGATGGTTCATCCATCGCAAGCGCATCCGCCATTTCATCGGTGACATTGCCAATATTCACGCCCAACCAGCCCCGACGCACTTCGCCAAATTCCCGGATTTGATCAACAACGGGCAAAACCACATTGGACGACATGGAAAAGCCAATCCCTATCGATCCGCCATTCGGCGAGAGGATGGCCGTATTCACACCGATCACATCCCCGTTCATATTGAACAAAGGGCCGCCCGAATTGCCGCGGTTAATCGCTGCATCCGTCTGAATATAATCGTCATAATTACCTGATAACTCACGATTTCTAGCCGAAATTATCCCCGCTGATACCGAAAATCCCTGCCCTAAAGGATTGCCGATGGCCATCACCCAATCGCCCACGCGCGCCACATCGCTATTGCCAAAGGCAACGAAAGCAAGCGGACCCTCTGCCTCTACTTTCAAAACCGCGATATCAACGTTTTTATCAACTCCAACCAATGTTGCAGAAAGCTCTGCCCCATCGGAAAACTCAACCATAATCTCATCAGCACCTTCGATCACATGGTTATTGGTCACCACATAGCCATCTTCTGAAATCACAAAGCCTGACCCAAGCGCCGAGCCTCTGCGCGGTCCAGGCCGCGAGGGGCCACGCTCATTAAAATCGCGAAAAAGATCCTCAAATGGGCTGCCCTCGGGCACCACGCCGCGTGGCATTACATTTTCCGACATTTTTGTCGTTGTCGTAATATTGACCACAGCGGGGCTAATCTCTTCAACCAGATCAGCAAAGCTTTCCGGAGCGCTGCGCGCCGCCGCCATTAGGCTTTGTAAAAGAACCAAAATTGTCACCAGAAAGGCCAGTTTCACGGCTTTAAAGCTTATCTGCCCCGGGGCTTTTGCGGTTATAACGGGCACATATGCGCTGCCTCGCTTAATATTCATAAATGCAACTCCTTGTCATTTGCTCAATGTGGTTTGCTCGACCGCGGATCTTTTGGAGATTGTCAAAATATCCGGCCTCCGCCTTTAAATAAGCCCGCCCCCCCCAACAGACAAGGGCCACAGCCAATCTTCAGCTAAATGTGAACAAACGTGTGCTGATGCGGTGCGCTAGGCGATTATCCGCGCAGCCCATAAAATAATAGCGCCCAGCAAAGCGATGACGGCCCCAATGAACCGGCGCTGCGAAAGCGGCAAGGCTTGCAAATATTGCAACATCGCTTCAACCAAAGAAGGGGCCAGCACATAGACCAGCCCCTCGAAAACTAAAATCAATCCAATCGCCCATAGGCAGATTTCGATCATTTAGCGATTACATCCGATTTCAAATAGTTGAAAAACTCAGAATCCGGCGACATAACCATCGTCGAATTCTGACCCTTCAACGCGGTTCGATAAGCCGCCAAAGATCTGTAAAATTCGAAGAATTCCGGATCTGCCCCGAACGCGCTGGCAAAGATTGCGTTTCGTTCTGCATCCGCCAAACCGCGGATGATTTCAGATTCGCGCTTCGCCTCAGATACGATCTCAACTTGCGTTCTGTCCGCCAAGGCCCGTACCCGCTGCGCCGCTTCGTTCCCGCGAGCGATTTCATCTGCGGCTTCACGTTCGCGCTCGGCGCGCATTCTGGCAAAGGTCGCATCTAAGTTGGCGCGCGGTAGATCGGTTCTCTTCAATCTTACATCAACCACTTCGATGCCCAGCGGCAGCGCTTTTTCAATCGCCGCGTTGCGGATCCGCGACATCAGAACAGCCCGATCCGAACTGAGAATATCGTTCGAGCTAACCGAGCCCAAAACTTCACGCATTTCACTTTTCAAAATGCTGTCCAAACGGCTTTCTGCAACTTGCACACCGCCGGTGCCAACGGCTTCACGAAACTGGTTCACATCCGTGATCCGATACCGCGTAAACGCATCCACCACCAAACGGCGATCATCCAAAGGCGTCACTTCCAGCGGGTCAACATCGCGGCTTAAAATCCGATCATCATAGAAGACAACTTCTTGAATAAAGGGAATTTTAAACGCCAAACCAGGATCTTCTTTCACCGCAACCACGCGGCCAAATTGCAAAACTAGTGCTTTATTCCGCTCATCAACGATGAACACGGTTGACATGAACAGCGCGATCAAAACGACAGCGACTGGAACAATAAAACTTAACTTACGCATTAGTTTTTCTCCTGACGCAATTGGTTCAATGGCAGATAGGGCACCACGCCCTGACCGCCGGTTTGATCATCGATGATCACCTTCTCAAGCCCACCTAATACCTCTTCCATGGTTTCCAGATACAGCCGTTTGCGGGTTACCTCGGGGGCTTTGCTATATTCTTCCAAAACCGCACTAAAGCGGCTGGCTTCACCCGTCGCCTCATTCACCACGCGCGCACGGTACCCTTCGGCTTCTTCAAAGACCTGCGCAGATTCACCACGGGCTTGCGCCAAGACGCGGTTCGCATAAGCATCCGCTTGCTTTTCCAAACGGTCGCGCTCTTGCTCGGCGGCTTGCACCGCGCGGAACGCATCAATCACCTGTTCGGGCGGGTCTGCCCGATCAAAGTTCACCCGCACCAAGCTGACGCCGCTGCCGTAACTGTCGAGCGTTTCTTGAATGAGGGTTTCAAGATTTGCAGCGATCAAACCCCGGTCACGGTTCAGGATCGGGGCCAATTCAGATTGGGCAATAATTTCGCGCATCGCAGATTCAGACACGGCGCGAATGGTCATTTGTGGATCGCGCAAGTTGAACAAATATTTTGCGGGATCGCTAATATTCCAGACCACCTCAAAATCAATATCCACGATATTCTCATCGCGCGTCAGCATCAAACCCGCGTCACTGCCGCGGCCACCCACGCCAATGCTTTCATTTTGTTCTCGGGTTACCGGCAACACTTCACGGGTGACTAGTGGCCAAGGGGCAAAGTTCAAACCCGGATTGCCAATAGAGGAAAACTTGCCAAGGAATAACTCAACCGACTTTTCTTCCGGCTTCACAGTATAAAAACTGGAAAAACTCCAAAACGCCACCAATAAAGCCGCGATCAATAAATAGCCGCTGCGGCCCATGCCGGGGCCGGATTGCTGCGAAGATCCGTTGGATCCTCCGCCCGAACCGCCGCCCAATAAAACCTTTAGCTGCTCTTGGCCTTTGCGCAGCATATCATCCAATTCTGGCGGCATTTGCGGGCCATCATTGCGCGGACGACGATCGTCGCCGCCGTTGCCATTGGGACGGTTGCGATCATCATTATCACCGCCGCCGCCGCCGCGGCCCCATGGGCCACCTGAGTTTCCAGTCATTAAATTCGTTCCCTTATTTGACCTTGCATATTTGTGAATTTCCCCATCTCTTTACATGGGCGTATTTTTTTCAATTTCAACCGCTGCGTGATGGATGGCGCATCGTAACCAGTTCTTCGGCCAATGTCGGATGAACCGCCACGGTTTGATCAAAATCCGCTTTCGTCGCCCCCATTTTGATCGCAATCGCAACCATTTGAATCATTTCACCGGCCCCGGGGGCGATGATATGACAGCCTAAAACCTTTTGGGAAGCTTGATCGACAACCAATTTCATAAAGGTTTTTTCGTCTTGTTGCGCAAAGCCTTGGCGCATCGGCTTGAACTGCGTGGTGTAAATATCAACCGGGCCTTTGGCACGGGCCTCTGCCTCGCTCTGCCCGATCGTGCCCAATTCTGGCTGGGTGAACACGGCTGTAGCGATCAAATCATGATCAACCGCCACCGGCTGGCCTTGGAACACAGTGGACGTGAACGCCATAGCTTCGCGGATTGCCACAGGCGTAAGGTTCACCCGATCGGTCACATCGCCAATCGCATAGATCGAGGGCACTGAGCTTTGCGAATAGGCATCTACCTCGATCGCGCCATTCGGCTTTTGCCTTACCCCCAGCGTTTCCAAGCCCAAAGCCTCACTATTGGCGCGCCGACCAGTTGCAAACATCACTTGGTCAAACGTGGCTGTTTCGCCATTGCTATCGGCAACCAAAAGGCCCTGCTCAGTTTTTTCGATCGATGCAACATTCCTGTTGAGGCGCAGATTAACTCCGCGCAGCAATATTTGCGCGGCCAAATGGTTGCGGACCTCGTCATCAAAGCCGCGTAAAATTTGGTCTCCGCGGTAAAACTGCGTGGTTGCAACGCCAAGCCCATTCATAATCCCTGCAAACTCGCAGGCGATATATCCACCGCCCACGATCAAAATACTTTTGGGTAGGCTCTTTAATAAAAACATTTCATTTGAACTGATCGCATGCTCGATCCCGGGAATATCCGGCAAAACAGGGTTGCCGCCAGTGGCCAACAATATATGCTCTGCCGTCACGCGCGTGCCATCTGCCAGTTCAACGCAATGCGGATCAACGATCCGGGCACGGGCGTCAAAACTTGTAACGCCGGACTCGCTGAGTAAGCGCCGGTACACCCCCTCTAGCCGATCAAGCTCGGCATGCAAATTGCCGCGCAATTGCGGCCATTCAAACCGGGCGTTATCGATCTGCCAACCATATGCTTTTGCTTGGCTGGGTATCTGGCTATACTCGCTGGCATAAACCATCAGCTTTTTCGGCACGCAGCCCCGAATTACGCAGGTGCCGCCATAACGATCTTCCTCGGCAAGGCCGACTTTCAACCCCAACTCACCAGCCGCAACGCGCGCCGCGCGCACGCCGCCCGATCCACCGCCAATAACAAACAAATTGAAATCAAACCGCATCTTCACCGCCCCATTTCGGCCAAGCGCGCGGCTTGATTTAGATCGATCTGGCCAGCCTCTTCGGTGCCTGTGGCAACATCAGTATATGATACCCGCCCATCCGAATGGCCGATCACCAATGCGCTGCAGATATCAATGAATAATCCATTTTCAACCACCCCCGGCACTTGGTTCAACGCCTGCGCTAAGGCTGCGGGATTAGAAATAGTCTGAAGTTCAATATCCAGAATATGGTTGCCCTCATCAGTAACAAAAAGGCCCGCTTGGCCCGGCCTGAATTTGCTAACAGGATTTGCGAACCCCAAATCTTTCAGGACCTCTTTGATCAAAGTTTCGCTTGCGCTTTTGCCAAAGCCGATCACTTCCACGGGCAATGCAAACTTACCCAGCTGCGCCACTTGCTTTTCAGAATCAGCGATCACCACCATTCGATCGCTGGCTTTGGCAACAATTTTTTCTTGCAACAGCGCGCCGCCACCGCCCTTTATCAAAGAGAACTGCGCATCAACCTCATCGGCCCCATCAATCGTTAAATCAAGCCAACCGGCTGCATCGAGCGTGGTTAATGGAATTCCAAGCGCACCGGCCAGTGCCGCGGTTTGCGTGGATGTTGGCACGGCTTGAAAGCGCAAACCTTCCTCGTGTTGACGCGCGGCCAGGGCGCGGACCAACCACGCCGCGGTGCTGCCAGTGCCCAAGCCAACCTTCATACCCGTTTCAACCAATTCAGACGCCCGCTTTGCAGCAGCGAATTTCGCCGCATCTGCAGCAGCCAGCGGTTGGTTCATAACGCGATCTCCCTTTTAAACCTGCGCCACCCATAAAGCACTCTTGCTCGATGTGCGAGGGGGCTTTTGCGATAATCCAATCGGCTTTGGGCTGCTTTTTATCCTATCAGCGGCGAATTTCTTATCGAAAGGTCGTTTTTCTGTCTAAATCCAAACAGATGCACAGTTAGAGAGGCGCATTGGCCCCAAACTTTGAAACGCGATACTGTTTTGATATAGAAACATCATTCGTTTACAGGACCTCAGTTTAAAAGGATGAATGATCATGTTTCTCTCTGTTTTTGATCTGTTCAAAGTTGGGATTGGCCCGTCTTCATCACATACGATGGGCCCGATGCGTGCCGCTGAGCGGTTTTTGGCCATGATGCGTCAATCGCCCTTTGAATTTGGCGGGATCAAACTGCGCCTTCATGGATCCTTGGCCTTTACTGGCATTGGGCATGCCACAGATCGGGCCTCTATTCTTGGATTGGCGGGTTTCACCCCGGCCACTTATAAAGCCGAGGAAGCCGAAAGCGTTTTGGCACGAATTGCCTCTACCGGGGAAATTACACCGCCAGATTTACCTAGCCTCAAGTTTAATAAGAAAGAAGATTTGGTGTTTGATTACGGACCAAATCTGCCCGGGCATGCCAATGGAATGGTTGTGATGGCCACTGATGCGCAGGGGGATGTCGTTTTGCAAGAAACCTATTATTCGATCGGCGGCGGGTTTGTATTGACCGCAGCGGAACTGGCGCAAGGCAAAGATGTGGATACCGGCCCCGCGGTGCCCTATCCGTTTCACTCTGCCAAAGAAATGTTGGAGATGTCGCGCACATCGGGGCGCAGCATCGCAGAAATGAAGCGGGCCAATGAATTAACCCGCATTACACCAACGCAGCTCAAAGCCAACGTCGCACAGATTTGGGGCGTGATGTCAGATTGCATTGATCGCGGCCTTTCAAGTGAGGGGATTTTGCCTGGCGGCTTAAAAGTGCGCCGCCGTGCCAAAGGTGTGGTGGATCAGCTGCGGGCAGAGCGCGGGTTAAACCTTGCGCCTCCGCATACGATCAACGATTGGATGAGCGTATACGCGATGGCCGTTAACGAAGAAAACGCAGCCGGAGGGCAAGTGGTCACGGCCCCGACCAATGGGGCGGCCGGCGTTGTGCCCGCGGTGATCCGCTATTATCTGGATCATGTGCCGGGTGCGCATAGCGCTAAAATTGAAGTTTTTCTGCTGACGGCGGCCGCGATTGGCGGGCTGGTCAAATATAATGCCTCAATCAGCGGCGCCGAAGCCGGATGTCAGGCAGAAGTGGGAAGCGCCAGCGCAATGGCCGCGGCTGGTCTTTGCGCCGCGCTTGGAGGAAGCTCAGAGCAAATCGAGAATGCCGCTGAAATTGCCTTAGAGCATCATCTGGGAATGACCTGCGATCCGGTTGCAGGTCTGGTGCAAGTGCCCTGTATCGAACGCAATGGCCTCGGTGCGATTAAAGCCGTCTCCGCCGCCAGTTTGGCGTTGCGCGGCGATGGTCAACATCTGATTCCGTTAGATGCCTGTATTGAAACGATGCGGCAAACCGGCGAGGATATGAATGCCAAATATAAAGAAACCTCGCTGGGCGGCTTGGCGGTAAATGTTCCCAATTGTTAAAACCCTGCGGATCACCCGTGCCTTTTAAAGGTAAATCTGCAGCAGCCGCGCCCAATAGTAAGGAAGACCAATGTCTGTATCGACGAACGCCCCTACGGCACTAAGCACCGATCGGGTTGTTCTGGGCATCGCCATGATGCTTGGATTTTGCGCCTGCGCGCCTCTGTTGGATGTGGCCGCAAAACTGGCGGCCGATAAAATTCCAGTGGCACAGATTACCACTGCGCGCTTTGCGGTACAGAGCGTTATTATGTTTCCGGTGGCGTTGCTTTTAGGCTTTTCTTTTCGAGTGCCGCGGGCTTTGATGGTGCCGTTGATTGCCCGTGCGGTATTTTTAATTGCCTCAACCTATTGTTTCGTTGCGGCGATTGCGGTGATGCCGATCGCCGATGCATTAGCGATCGTTTTTGTCGAGCCGTTTATTCTTTTACTCTTGGGGCGGTTTTTCTTTTCCGAACCCGTTGGTTCGCGCAGATTAACCGCTAGCCTTGTGGGGTTTTGCGGAGTGATTTTGGTAATACAGCCCAGTTTTTCTGCCTTTGGAGCCGTGGCTTTCTTTCCTTTGGCAACCGCTCTGACCTTTGCGCTTTACATGTTGGTGACGCGCAGCTTATCGCAAAACCTTCACCCAATTCCCTTACAATTTCACACCGCCTTGACGGGAACGATCTTATGTTTGCCATTCTTGATCTGGGGATCTGCAACAGAATCACCCCTTTTCGCACCGGTAATGCCAGTCGGGATTTATTGGCTTTGGTTATTCGCTGTGGGCGCCTTTGCCTCTATTTCACACCTGCTGATCAGCTATGCATTGAAGTTTGCACCCTCAACCACTTTGGCGCCCCTGCACTATCTTGAAATCGTGAGCGCCTTGTTCTTTGGGTATTTGATTTTTAACGATATTCCCAACCAGACGGCCATCATCGGTACAAGCATTATTATCGGCTCTGGGCTTTACGTATTTTACCGTGAGCGGAAGCTTGAAAAATTAAAACAACTTTAGATTGCAATTGATCTCACTTCAACCTATAGTAGAAGTATGGAACAAAATCGCACCCTTTTCGGTATCGGCTTTATGCTGCTTTTCTGTACACTGGCCCCTCTCGGCGACGCCTTAGCCAAAATCCTTGGCCAAACCGTCGCCCTGGGACCGCTCATTTTCATTCGCTTCGCCATACAAGTGATCATCTTGGCGCCAATGGCTTTGGCCATCGGGGGCAGCTGGCATTTTTCTGGAAAGTTTTTAACCCTCTCGGCAATCCGCACAGTGCTACAAATCACAGGGATCGCAATAATGGTGGTGGCCCTTCAGTATTTACCACTTGCCGATGCCGTTGCCATTGTTTTCATCTTGCCATTGCTGGTGATCTTGCTCGGATGGGCCGTGTTGAAAGAAGACGTCAGCAAAGAACGCTTGCTGGCCTGTGTGGTGGGGTTCGTTGGCACGTTGATGGTTATCCAACCGTCATTTCAAGAGGTAGGTTTCTATGCAGTTCTACCGCTTCTGGTGGCGTTTATTTTCGCAATTTTCATGTTGATAACGCGTTTCATCACCCAAGAAAATGATGTGATTAAAGTTCAAACCGTGAACGGTGTTATGGCGGTGGTTCTGATCGCCCCTGCGCTGCTGATCTTCAAAGACGGCTCTGTGCCCCTGTTTGATTTTTCCACCATCAGCTCGGATAAAATCATTTTGTTGATCAGCTTTGGCTCTGTGGGAACCTTTGCCTTGCTCAGCATGACCTGGTCTCTCAGCTATCTGCCCTCGGCGACTACGGCGCCGCTGCAATATCTGGAAATCCCGATTGTCACCTTATTTGGCTGGCTGCTGTTTTCAGAACTTCCGAACCCACTCGCATCAGCGGGCATTGTGATAACGATGGCCTCTGGCCTATACGTTATGTTCCAAGAGCAGGCCAAGACGGCGCAGCGCCCAGCGCAGCAGCGACCTGCGCAAGATGTAATCGCGGCAGAATAACCAACATTTTGGCATTCTCTGGCTGAAGCCGAAGCGCACCACTCACCTTATTTGACGTTCCGATTTGACCATCGGGTTGGAATGTTAGGTCGCGCGTCGGCCAATATAGGCCCTCTGATAAGATTTTGACCGGTGCCATTGGATATAAAGACAGCCGCGTTTCAAATGGTAAATCCAGCGAAAGCCGCGGCGGTGCCAAAAATACGATATCCTCCGACCCCAAAAGAATGCATTTGCGGTGGGGATAGCGCACCAAGACAGTTTGCGCTGCCAAAGCGTGATCAAAGCGTCCGCCTAAAAAGCCGACCCCAAAGATCAACGGGGCGGCAAGGCGCGCCAGCGCTTTTTCAAAATCGGTGCTGTCTTGTTCAGCTATTGGAAAAAACAGGTTGCGCTCCCACATCTGCTGGTTTTCCAAAGCAACAGAATCCATATCTCCAACCACCGCGAGCGGGTCAACGCCAAGGGCGCGCAAATGGTTCACACCCCCATCTGCAGCAAGCGCTTTGGGAGCAAAGTTAAGCGCAAATCGCAGTAAATCCGCATCAAGCGGCGCTGCACCAACCAGCGTGACCGGATGCGGGTAAGAAAACTGCGGCTCCATCTGGATCATCCCTTTTCAGATCATCTTTAAACAAAAATCACCAGCGTAAGTTCATGCCCCCAGCAATGCTGCTTAGACTTGCTGCACCAGGGTCACAACATCCGGCAGTGCTGCCAAATCGCCGTTTAAAACCGCGCTATAGCGCATCATCCTGATCGGGATCAGCTTGTCCGATACCGCGAAATATAAACCGCAATGGAAACGCCCAAACCACCCCAAGCACAACATAGACGAGCAGCTCAACAAAGATTGAGGGGCGCTCAAAGACGCCAACCAGATTAACCGCTGCCACCACGTAGAGCGGCAATCCAATCACCAACACAAACAATGACCAGCGCCGCCGGGCTTTATAACTTAACGCCAAAGCCTATCTCCCTGTTAGCCGAACCTAAACCGTTTTAATCCGCGAAAGGATCTGTCACCAAAATGGTGTCATCCCGTTCGGGTGAGGTTGAAACTAGCGCAACAGGACAGCCTATCAACTCTTCCACGCGGCGCACGTATTTAATTGTATTGGCGGGCAAATCTGCCCAGCTGCGCGCGCCTTCGGTGCTTTCGCTCCAACCCGCCATTTCCTCATAGATTGGAACGCAGCGGGCCTGTTCATCCGCGGCTGTCGGCAAATAATCCAATTGGGTGCCGTCAAGCGTATAGCCTGTGCAGATTTTCAACGTCTCAAACCCGTCCAAAACATCCAACTTTGTAAAGGCGATGCCGCTCACGCCAGATGTGGCGCAAGTTTGACGCACGAGAGCCGCGTCAAACCAGCCACAGCGGCGCTTACGCCCTGTAACAACGCCAAATTCATGGCCCCGCTCTCCCAACCGCTGCCCATCCGCATCGTCAAGCTCGGTGGGAAATGGCCCCTCGCCCACGCGGGTTGTATAGGCTTTGACGATGCCCAGAACAAAATCAATGGATCCCGGCCCAACGCCAGACCCTGTCGCCGCTTGACCCGCGATCACATTTGATGAGGTTACAAAAGGGTAGGTTCCAAAATCAATATCGAGCAAACTGCCCTGCGCGCCTTCAAACAGAATACGATTCCCGGCTTTGCGCTTTTCTGCCAAAACCTTCCAAACGGGCGCAGCGAATTTCAGCACGCTTGGCGCAATCTCATGCAGCGCGGCCAATAAGGCTGTGCGGTCAACTTCGGGCAGCCCCATACCACGGCGCAATGTATCGTGATGCTGCAACATGCGATCGACGCGGGTTTCAAGCGTGGCCGGATCGGCCAGGTCCGCAACGCGTATCGCGCGCCGTCCAACTTT
>Ga0115572_10001272_pt1 | contig 20744 bp, 21 predicted proteins | sample COGITO_mtgs_1206_FD_88681 | JGI IMG/M metagenome (GOLD analysis project Ga0115572, IMG submission 88681) | Pelagic marine microbial communities from North Sea - COGITO_mtgs_120607 | ecosystem: Environmental > Aquatic > Marine > Epipelagic | place: Germany:Helgoland, sampling site Kabeltonne... | reverse complement strand
TTCGAACGCCATCAACGATATAGTCCTCTTTTTTCATGAAATGATTTTAATATAAAAGTACAATTTTAGCTTAAAAAACTATCAAATATGCGGATATTGTTATTTTTGAAAAGTGTTAGAAGAAATGTCAAATTTTACAAAAATCAGAGAGGAAGATATTTCTTTCTTTTCAGAACTTCTCCATGAACGCTGTAAGCATGATAAAGAAAACCTAGAGAAATACAGTCATGACGAAACTGAGGATCTTGTTTATTATCCTGCAATTGTTTTGATTCCAATTAATTCAGAGGAAATTTCCAAAATACTCCGCTACTGTAACGAACATAATATACCAGTAACTCCTGCTGGAGCCCGCACAGGTTTAAGCGGTGGTGCACTTCCTATTTTTGGAGGTGTCGTCTTATCAACAGAAAAACTTAATAAAATAATAGCGATTGACGAAGAGAACCATCAAGTAACCACGGAACCAGGTGTCATTACCCAAGACCTTCAGGATGCTGTAAAATCCAAAGGACTTTTTTATCCTCCTGACCCAGCAAGCAAAGGTTCTTGCTTTATAGGGGGTAATGTAGCTGAAAACTCAGGTGGTCCCAAAGCTGTAAAGTATGGCGTTACTAATGAGTATGTTTTGAATTTAGAAATTGTATTGGCTGATGGTTCAATTATCTGGACCGGAGCAAACGTAATTAAAAATGCAACTGGATATAATCTAACTCAACTAATTGTAGGTTCTGAAGGAACGCTGGGTATTGTTACAAAAATTGTTTTAAAGCTAAGAACACATCCAACACACGATATGCTAATGCTCGTACCGTTTTTCGATGCCTCTGATGCTTGTAAAGCTGTTTCTGAAATATTTCGAGCGGGAATTGTCCCTAGCGGTCTAGAATTTATGGAGAATGATGCACTTAGACTTGCTCAAGATTTTACTCAAGATTATTCCATATCCGTGGCTGAAAATCATAAAGCACACCTTCTCGTTGAGGTCGATGGATTTGACCCTGAAAAACTCATGGAGGAATGTGAGCAAATACTTTCGGTTCTTGAAAAGTTTAAAACAGATGAAATCTTGTTTGCTGAGGCCGAAGCTCAGAAACAAACATTGTGGAACCTTCGGAGAAAAGTAGGCGAAGCCGTAAAGGCCTTCTCTACCTACAAAGAAGAAGACACAGTTGTACCTCGATATCGTTTACCAGAGCTACTTGAACACGTGAAAAATATTGGTACAAAGTATGGTTTTGACTCTGTTTGCTATGGTCATGCCGGTGATGGAAACCTTCATGTCAATATTCTTAAAGGTGATTTGTCAGATTTAAAATGGAATAAAGAACTTCCTAATGCCATAAAAGAATTGTTTATTGAAGTTGTAAAACTTGGTGGGACAATTTCGGGTGAACATGGTATCGGTTTGGTCCAGAAACCCTACATGCCTATTGCTTTTCCAGAGGTCACACTTCAATTAATGCGAAATATTAAAAGCACCTTTGACCCCAATGGAATTCTTAATCCTGGTAAGATTTTTTGATCTTACTTCATCCAATTCAGATGCCTAGAGTATAGATAAACTAAAAATAGTGAAAGACCTCCGTTTACTGTTAGCACATAAAGAGGTATCTCTGTGGCACCAATCACGAAATGATAATGTACTAATGAGAGAAATGAATAAATGATGTAAAAATGAAAACCTTGTTTCAACCCTTGATACATTTTTAGAGCTCCATACAAACCAGTAGCGGCGAATAAAATTCCTAAAAAACTAAATAACTGTAAGTTTTCTATTATGGCAATTTCAACATTCTCCATCCTTAGAATAGGTTCAAAATCCTCGTCCGTACCATAACCCCTCAAAAATTTTATAAGGTCAGCATATTTCAGTTTGACGTTTTCAATATCTTCTGACGAGGCCTTTCTGCTTATAACTCCAGCTAAAAAACCAAGAAGTTGCCAACCTGTAGAAATCATTGTCATAACAAATAGAATTGACAATCCAGTAGGTCGTTTTTTCGGCGCTTCATTTGAAGAGGCATCTTTAATTTCTATCATTGAAATAAAAATGTTTTTGACTTGAGAATATCATTTGCTAAAACCCTATCATCTTCAATAAGTGGAACGACCTTTCTGTAGGACATGAGTAATGCTTCATTTGCTCCCGAGGCTTGCAGAGGTCTCCTAAACTCCATGGCTTGTGCGGCAGACAAGAGCTCAATACCAATAATGTTTTTGACATTTCCGATTACCTTATGACATTTTGTAGCAGCATTAGCCCCCATACTAACATGATCCTCTTGACCATTACTAGAGTCAATTGTATCTACGGAAGCAGGAGTGCAAAGCTGTTTGTTCTGACTAACCATTGATGCACAAGAATACTGAGCAATCATGAGTCCAGAATGAAGACCCGGATTTTTAACTAAAAAAGGAGGCAAATCCCTTTCTCCAGAAATTAATTTATAGGTTCTTCTCTCCGAAATACTACCAAGCTCAGCTAATGCTATAGCTAAATAATCCAAAGCTAATGCTAAAGGTTGCCCGTGGAAATTTCCTGCAGAAATAATCTCATCAGTTTCTGGGAAAATTGTAGGATTGTCCGTTACCGCGTTAATTTCATTTTCAATAGTTTTTTTACAAAAATCCAAGGTGTCTTTGCTCGCACCGTGAACCTGAGGTATACACCTCAAGGAATACGGGTCCTGAACATGCTGTTTCTGCTGCTGCATTAACTGGCTGTCCTTTAGTCTATCTAAAATAACCTGTGCAACCTCCATTTGGCCTTTCTGATTACGTAATTTATTAACGTTTGCTTTGAAAGGAGATGTAATTCCAAATAAAACATCTACGGTGAGTGAGGCTACATTATTCGCATTATTAAATATAGACAGCCCTTCAAATACTCCGTAGGATAAATAAGCAGCCATAAACTGTGTTCCGTTTAGAAGTGCTAAACCCTCTTTGGCATGAAGGTGTATAGGTTGGACACCTAACTCTTGCAAAACATCAGAGGTAGATCTAATTTCACCTTGAAAACGTACTTCTCCTTCTCCAATTAGTGCTAAAGACATATGAGCTAATGGAGCTAAATCACCAGAAGCACCTAAACTTCCAAGCTCATAAATAACAGGTATTACATCATTATTATAAAGCCATAAAATACGATTTATTGTTTCTAAATGCACACCCGAATGACCTTTACTCAATGCTATAGCCTTAAGTAACAAAATTCTTTTTGATATTTCATCTGGAATGATAGCACCTGCACCGCAGGCATGCGAACGCACAAGATTAATCTGAAGCGCTTCTAATTGCTCATTGTTAATCACTGTGTTACATAGAGAACCAAACCCTGTGTTAATTCCATAAATGACCTCATTTCCTGAAGCTAATTTACGAGATAAATACGCTGCGCATTCTGTTACTTTATTCTGAGACGCCTCACTAACACCAATTTCTACACCAGATACAATGAGGTCATTTATTTTTTCAATACTGTAAAATTCATCTGAAATGAAATGCATGTCTCTATTGTTTTTTTACTCTTGCATTAGCTTTGCAAAATCCTTTGCAAAATAAGTCAAGATACCATCAGCCCCTGCCCTTCTAATACTCAGCAACATTTCACACATGGCTGAATCGTAATTCAACCAGCCCTTTTGAGCTGCAGCATGAATCATGGCATATTCACCACTAACATTATACGCAGTTACCGGCGTTGAAAAATTTTCTTTTAAAAGATGAATTACATCTAAATAGCAAATAGCTGGCTTAACCATTATCATATCGGCACCTTCCTCAATATCAAGCTGCGCTTCAATTAGCGCCTCCTTTTTATTGGCTGGGTTCATTTGATAAGTTTTTTTATCACCCGATTTAGGTGCTGACTTCAATGCATCTCTGAATGGTCCATAGAATGAACTTGCATACTTCGCTGTATAGGACATAATACTTGTTTCGTTACAACTCGCCTTGTCAAGCGCTTCACGAATAACTCCAACCCTACCATCCATCATATCTGAGGGCCCAATAATATCTATTCCAGCTTGTGCCTGCGCCACAGACATCTTAGCTAGAATCGAAAGTGTTTCGTCGTTAAGAATTTTACCATCCTTAACCAATCCATCATGACCATCTGAGGAATATGGATCCAAGGCTACATCACTCATAAGTGTTGCTTCGGGAAATCTTTCTTTGATTTTTTGAATCGCTTTGAGATAAAAACTATCGCTATTGTAGCTGTATGTGCCCGTTTTATCCTTAAGGTTTTCCGCTACGGCAGGAAAGATATCAAAAACACGAATTCCGAGCTCTAGACAAGACTCAATTTCATTAAGTAATACATCAACTGAAAACCTATAAATATTTGGCAATGAATCTATTGGCTCTTTTATTTTGCTTCCGTCTTTTAAAAAAACTGGAAATATCAAATGCTCAACACCTAGCTGTGTTTCTTGAACCATATCTCTAATGGCTTCACTTTTTCTATTTCTTCTTGGTCGAATATTCATAATGCTACATTAACATACCTCCACAAACATGGATGGTCTGACCAGTAACATATGCCGACATATCAGAAGCCAAATAGACAGTAGCGTTTGCTACATCCAATGGACTGCCACCTCTTTTCAATGGAATGCCATTTCTCCATTCTTGCACCACCTTTTGATCTAGTGCTTCTGTCATTTCAGTTTCAATGAAACCAGGTGCAATTGCGTTACATCTAATATTTCGCGAACCTAGTTCAGCTGCAACTGACTTCGTAAAACCAATCAGTCCGGCCTTTGATGCTGCATAATTTGCTTGCCCTGCATTACCTTTAACACCTACCACAGAAGACATATTAACAATTGACCCAGACCTTGCTTTTAGCATTGGTCTTTGAACTGCTTTGGTTAAATTAAATGCCGATTTTAAATTGGTATTGATCACCTCATCCCACTGCTCCTCAGACATACGCATCAATAAAGTATCCCTTGTGATACCAGCATTATTAATAAGCACATCAACAGTTCCATATTCAGATACAACACTGTCTACCAAGGCTTGTGCTTCTTCAAATTTTGAAGCATCAGACTTATACCCTTTGGCAACGCCACCATTTGCAGAAAGCTCTGCCTCAAGTGCTTCAGCCTTCTCCTTTGATGATAGATACGTAAAGATGACTGTTGCACCTTGATTAACGCACTCTTCGGCAATAGATTTACCAATTCCCCTGGAGGCTCCGGTAACGATAACAATTTTATTTTCAAGTAATTTCATAAGCTATTTTGTGAGACAAATGTAATGAATCCCTAAAAATAGCAAGAATGAAAGAATAGATTTAAACCGTGAATTATTTTATAAAAAAAGAATTGGCTATACCTTGATTTACCTTATAATTTGATATGTTCAGTTTAATGGTCCCCGTTTTCCGCTTATTGCCTTTTGATTTACTTGTTTTATGTGGATTCGAAGAAAAGCTCTTTGGTATTTTAAATTCCTTTACATCAACAGTGAATTTAATATTTGAAGGCAAACCATATTTCGCTTGTAAATTATATTTATAGTCTACTTTAACAGTTCCACTGCTTCTTGTGGTTATTTCTGAAGCCCTAATTAATACCCCTACAGGGTCTACCCATAGTTTTATAAGTATAATTTCAGAATCACTGTCATTTGCTATTACTGTCAGTAAACTTGTTTCTATACCGTCAATATTTTTAGTACCTGCGAAAACCACCATGTATTTATCGCGGTTACTCAAAAAAGTATTCATATCTGTGAATCCTTGTTTTGGTAAAATAGCTATGCCCTTTGACACTACTTTAAATTTATCAGGTTTCTTAAAATATATTTTCGCTTTTGATGGCAATATCTTTATCAAAGGTATATCGGCAATTATTTCAACGTTAGCACTGTAATCTGTGACACCTTCTATTTTATTAACAACCTTGTTTAAAAGGCTTTTCGCATCCTGTCCTTGAACACAAAAACTAAATATGAGTAGGGTAAAAATTAAGAATGACTTCATCATGTATTAATGTCTTTTTTGTTGAATCTCCAAAATGAAATACCTGCAAACCCAACAATATGAAAAAGTAAAATATAAATAGAATTTAGTATGCTATCAATCGGCACTGGCATCTCGAATAAACTACGCCACGACGACATATGTGTTGTTAGAAGAAAGGGCTGTAAAGTATTAAAACTGGATACATCTAGAGAGCCTATAATTGTAAACAAAATAATTACAGCCATCGTGCTCACAATTGGACCTATTGAGTTGTCTGAAAAGACTGAAAAGCAAATTGACATGGTTGCAACCGCCAATAATGAAAGGTATGCCAATCCAAATCCGTAAAAATACCGCCACATTATATCATCAGCAGGGATGATCACAAGACCGTCATTATTTAATACAATTAAATCACCTGCTCCGAACATCCATTGCCCTACGCCATATGCCATAAAAGCCATCCATAAGGTTAATAAAAAGGTATAAATAGCACCTGCAAGTAGCTTAGACCCTAAAATTGCAGACCGAGAAATAGGCTTTGTCGCCATCATTCGCAGGGTACCCATCGCTGCTTCACCGGAAACTAAATCACCTGTAACAAGAGCAACAAGAAGCGGAACATGAATAATTAACATTTGAAGAATAACAAAGGCCATTAGGTTTCCATTTAAAATCTCACCATTAAAGCTGAGAGTCTGTTCAAATGAAGCTGTCACAAAAGATATAAAGCTTTGGCCGTCCGCCTTCATTGCCACCAAAATAACACCAATGAGTAAGGTCAATGCCCCAAAACCTATATAGCTTCTCGGTTTCGCTAAAATTTTAATCAGTTCATTCCACGTGTTTTTTAGCAACATACTAACCCTCCTCAATCATATTAATAAAATAATCCTCGAGTTTACGTTTTTGCTCGATACTATATATTCTAAGGTTGTTTTTCACAAAACACTCTGCAACGTCAGCGATCCTTATTTTTTCAATCTCAAATTCCAATTCATTAGCGGAAGCTTTTGACACATTGACATCAGCAAAATCATTAACAAGTAATTTTTCACCGCGATTTGTATCATCTAATTGGAATTTCACAACCATATTCGAAGAATTCAAAAGGTCATGAACGGATCCTTCAATCAATGTTTCTCCTTTATTTATAATAACCATTCTATTCGCTATCATTTCAATCTCGGCAAGCTGATGGGAAGATAAAATAACAGTCTTACCTTGCTCTTTACTCAACTTCAATATTAAATTACGGATATCAACAATCCCTTGAGGATCAAGACCTGTAGTTGGCTCATCAAGTATGATAAGTTCAGGATTGTGCATCAATGCCTGCGCGATTCCAAGCCTTTGTTTCATGCCATGGGAAAAAGTTCTGAATTTATGCTTCTCTCGACCTTGAAGACCTACAAAGTCTAAAATATCATAAAGAACTGACTTTGAAACAGAGCTTCCAGAAATTCGCGCCAACAATTCTAAATTTTTATAGGCTGATAAGTATTTGTAAAAGTCAGGCTTTTCTATAATTGAGCCAATTTTTGAGAGCACTTTTGATCGATTACTCCTTATGTCATCTCCAAATAATTTGATTTCTCCAGCATCCGCTTTGATCAAAGATAGCATGCAACGTAAGGATGTACTTTTACCTGCACCATTCGGACCCAGGAAACCAAATACATCATTTTTTTGAACACTAAAAGAAACGTTTTTAACGGCTTGAAAAGCTTTGAAGCTTTTTTTAAGTCCTTTAACCGACACCACTGTTTCATTCATAAATAAAAAACACCTAAGGTTACAAAAAGTTTACAACTAATGAACCAATTTTTATTTAAGATGTACAGAGGCAAAAACAAAAACATGAAACATACAATCTTTATTTTATTTTTTGGATCTATCTTCTTTAATGGTGTTGTCTTAGCAAACTCACGTGAGCAAATACGTAAAGCAAAACTTAAAGAAGCCACGGTCTACACATCAGGGGTGCAATTACGCTCAACCCTCAGTTACAATGCGATAAAAGGAATCAATGAAATCATCATTGAAGGCATAAGTCCATCTATAGATCCACAAACCATACAAGTTAGTGCTACAGGAAATGTTGTTATTCTAGACAGTAAATACAGTTTATACTATCCGAAATCAATAAAAAAGGATGTAAGCACAGAAGCTAGTAAGATCAAACGTTCAATAGCGCTATTAAATGACTCTATTGAATCTATTGGATTTGACATTCGTGACTTAAAAGAGCAAACAGCTGTTTACAATCAAGCCCAACGTATGCTCCGAGATAATGGTGTTATGAAAAACCAAGGAAAAGTAAGCGATTCTCTAGAACTTCTTCAAGAAGCAATTGCACTTTACACTACAAAAATGAGTGCCTTAAATAAAAAATTGATTGTGATCAGTAAGTCTACGAAAGCTGCGGAAAAAAAACAGTTAAAAATGAATGATCGACTCAAGCATTTAAAAAATAGATTAAATACACTTGGACAACCTGAATCAAACTCAAACCCAATACCCAGAGTTACAGTTTCACTAATTGCTGAGGGAAATACAAATGGTAAAATCAACTTTTCATACCTTTCAGCAAATGCTGGCTGGACGCCTTTATATGATATCAGAAGTGAATCATCAGAAGGAAAGATATTTATGAATTATAAAGCTCAAGTTTTCCAAAATACCGGTTTAGAATGGAAGCAAGTTAAGCTTAGGATTTCTACCAACAATCCATATGCTAATAAAACAAAACCAGAAATTAACCCGTGGTATATTAGCTATGTAAATTATAGAAATCAATTGTCTGTCTCAAACAATTCAAACCATTATAAAATGGCTGCTACACCGACAAATGCAATTACAAATAGAGGTTATGCACTAGAAACAATACAAGAAGATGAGGTTGCCTTGGACGCAAATGAATTTACAAAAGTGGTACATCAACTTATTGCAGCTGAATTTAAAATTGACCTACCCTATTCAATTGCTTCAAATGGACAACAACATATGGTTTTGGTTCAAAAATCTGAATTAGAAACTAACTTTAAATATTATGCTGTTCCAAAACTTGACCAATCAGTATATTTAGTGGCCGAAATGCTTAAAGTGGACGAACTACAATTAATCCCATCAAAAGCAAATATCTTTTTTGATGGCTCTTATATTGGTGAGACATACATTGATCCTACAAAAATGAATGATACTTTATATTTATCTCTCGGGAAAGACCCAAACATATCAATAACGAGAAAACTTTTATCTTCAAAATGTAAAGAAAGAACTATTGGTGATAAAATAGAGAAATCAAAAGCATACACTATTGAAGTGAAAAATATGAAATCAAGTCAAATTGAAATTGTAATTCAGGATCAGGTTCCTATTACAACAGATGACGATATTATCATCGATAAAATAAATGTAGGTAAAGGAAAACTTACGGACCGTACAGGTCTTATAGAATGGAAAATAAAACTGAATCCAAAAGACAAAAAGACATTCGATTTTGACTACCGAATTAAGTTTGATAAAACCAAACAAATAAACATCTAAGCAAAAGCCCGAAAGGGCTTTTTTTCTTTTTAGTTTCGTTGTGGTTGAAATGAAAAGCTTTCCTAACTTTGCACACTAATTGAACATAATGTTTTAGGTTAATGTTAGTATTAAGACTACCATATTAGTTTGGTTTTAAAATAGTTAAACCGACAAAGCCTAAGAAATAATCTGAATTAAATGAGTAAAAAGCACGATTTCAAACCAGAAAGTTTAATGATGTCTCATGGCTACAAGCCAGAACTTTCAGAGGGGTCTATTAAATCACCTATTTTTCAAACCTCAACTTTTGTTTTTAAGAATGCGCAAGAGGGTAAAGCCTTTTTTGAGGTCGCCTATGGTTTAAGAGAAAAAGAGGCTTCTGAAGAGGTCGGACTTATATACAGCCGAATCAACAATCCTGATCTTGAAATTCTTGAAACAAGATTAAAACTTTGGGATGAAGCAGATGACTGCGCAGTATTTGAAAGTGGTATGGCCGCAATATCTACGGTTTTATTAGAATTCCTTGCGCCAGGTGATGTATTGCTATACAGCTCCCCTCTTTATGGAGGGACAGACCATTTTATCAAAGAATTTCTTAAGAAAATTGGTATTCATACGATCTCATTTACACCGAATGACACACAAGAAGATATAGTCAAGAGATTAAAGAATTCAGGATTGGCTAATAAATTATCCATGATATATATTGAGACGCCTGCAAATCCTACAAATGCACTTATTGATATTGAAATGTGTAATGAAATAGCATCGCGCTATTCTTCAAACGACAAAAAGGTATATTTAACTGTTGACAACACCTATATGGGTCCATTATGGCAACACCCATTAAAACATGGAGCTGATCTTGTATTATATTCAGCCACAAAATACATCGGTGGGCATAGTGACCTGATCGCAGGTGCTTGCTGTGGAAATCAAGACGTAATTAATCGCGTCAAAATTCTGAGAACATTTTTAGGTAACATGGCTGCTCCGCATACAGGATGGCTATTGATGAGAAGCCTTGAAACTCTAAAGATTAGAATGGAACAACAAGCCACTAATGCCGAGCACGTGGCAAATTTTTTAAATGGACATGAAAAGGTGGAAAAAGTATATTATCTAGGTCTGATTCCTGAGGGAACAGCAGAGCATAAAATATACAAGAGACAATATAATTCTCCGGGAGCTATGCTTTCATTTGATATTAAAGGCGGCGAAAAAGAAGCATTTAAATTTATAGACAATTTAAAACTCATCAAACTTGCTGTGAGCCTTGGCGGAACAGAGTCCTTAGTGGAACATCCAGCAACGATGACACACGCAGGTGTCGCTCCTGATTTTAGGGAAGAATTGAGTATTACTGAAAAGCTTGTCAGGCTTTCAATTGGGGTCGAAAACAATGTGGACCTTATTTGGGATATTAAACAGGCATTAGCAAAAGTTTAAAACAATGAAAATCTACACAAAAAAAGGTGATAAAGGCGAAACTGGACTCATAGGAGGTGTGCGTGTTTCAAAAAATGATTTACGCATAAACGCCTACGGTACAGTTGATGAATTAAATGCGCACATTGGAATGCTTAGAGATAGCATCAGTAACAATGAATTCGAGATGCAACTTTTAGATATACAGGACAGGTTATTTACCGCTGGATCGCTTCTTGCCGTTGGTGAAAAAGGCACTTCAATGAAGCTTCCAGAGCTCATGGAATCTGATATTAAAATGCTTGAAACATGGATTGATAAAATGGATCAATCACTTCCCGAAATGAAAACGTTTGTACTACCTGGAGGACACCTAACGGTTTCTAAATGTCACATTGCAAGAACTGTATGCAGACGCGCAGAAAGAATTATTGTAGAACTTTCCAATCGAGTGAATATAGATTCTGTTATTCTTTCATACTTTAACCGACTGAGTGATTATCTTTTTACCCTAAGTCGAAAACTTTCAGCTGATTTAAATGCTAAAGAGACGCCTTGGGTTCCTAAATCTTAAGGATATTTTTGACAAAAATCATTTTTTTCTTGGATAGTTTGAAATAAAGTTTACTTTTGCCGAATAACAAAATGTAACGTCAATGTATTGGACATTAGAATTAGCTTCCTACTTAGAAGATGCCCCATGGCCGGCATCGAAAGATGAGCTTATCGACTTTGCGATTAGAACTGGTGCCCCAATGGAGGTTGCTGAAAACCTTCAAGATATTGAGGACGAAGGAGAAATCTATGAAAGCATCGAAGAAATATGGCCTGACTACCCTTCAAGAGAAGACTTCTTATTTAACGAAGACGAATATTAAGGATTTCTTACCTTAGGGGTCTTTAATGAATTTCCTAGGACACCTCTATTTTTCAAATAATGACTTAGAACTGATGATTGCCAATCTGTTTGGTGATTTCTGTAAAGGTAATAGCTTTGTCAATTATTCTGATCCCATAAAGAAAGGAGTACTACTACATCGAAATATTGACCATTATATTGACAATCATTCTGCAGTCAAGAAAGTTCGTTCTAAACTTTACACCTCATTACCAAAGGTTTCTGGAATTGCCATAGATCTATACTTTGACCACCTTTTGGCAAAACAATGGGAGTACTATCATGTGAAACCATATCAAGAATACCTTGATGAATTCTACAACTACCAAAGCAACTACATTGCAAACTACCCAGATGACTTTCAAATATTTTTAAAACAAATTATTGAATACAAGTGGCTAAATTATTACCCCACGGCTTATGGGTTATTAAAAGCGTGTCAAGGTGTTTCGAAAAGAATTTCATTTCCTAACGAATTAGAAAATGCGCCTGATCATTTAAAGACATATAAAGAAGAACTTAACATTGCATTTCAAATATACATGGCTGATGCTATAGCATATTTTAGAATTAGTGGGACTCCTTGAAAAAAGCTCAATTGTAGCACCCTTTTTTTTAAAAAATTGCCTTTATAACATTAAGACGTTGTTAACTTTTGACAAAGTATTTCAAAATTGAAATAGTAAGTGTAAATTTGACACTAAACAAAACAGCATTTATGGCTAAAAAAATTAAACATAAAGAGCAATTTCTAAACTTCAATTTAGTAGTTTTCGGAGGAACAGGAGATCTTGCGCTTAGAAAAATATACCCTGCATTGTATCAACGCTATATTGACGGTCAATTAAATTGCAAATACAATATTATAGCGATTACGAGGAAAACAGATCAAGAGAAACATTTTAGATCACAAGTTCAATTGTTCTTAGAAAAAAGCCTTGAGGGAACACAAGGTTTTGATACCGCAATCAATGAGTTCATGTCGAACATTCAATTGGTTATCGCTAAAGAGCCTTCAGTTCAAGGATATAAAGGACTTAAGGGGTTTTTAGAGAGTTTTAAGGGATATCAAAACATTTATTACTTCTCAACTCCATCCGGTGCCTTTGGACCAATATCGAAAGCATTAAAAGATTCGAAATTAGCTGATAAGAATAGTAAAGTTGTTCTTGAAAAACCTTTAGGACATAGTCTTGAATCATCTATTGTCATAAATAATGAAATCACAAAAACTTTTGATGAGTCGCAGATTTACAGAATTGATCACTATTTAGGAAAAGAAACTGTACAAAATCTCATGGTATTGCGTTTTGCAAACAATCTATTTGAAAGAGCTTGGGATGCTGAAAATATAGATAGTATTCAAATCACAGTTGCAGAAAGCTTGGGCGTAGAAAAAAGAGCCGGCTACTATGACCAAAGTGGTGCATTACTTGATATGGTTCAAAACCATTTACTTCAGCTATTATGCCTGGTCGCTATGGAACCACCTTTTGCCTTAAACGCTAATGAAGTGAGAAACGAAAAGCTTAAAATACTGAGATCTTTGCGTCCTTTCACAAAAGAATCTATTCGAACCGAAAGCATAAAGGGTCAATATACTAGAGGAAATATTGAAGGAAGAAAAGTCAACTCTTATTTGGAGGATATTGAAAAATATGAATCTAAGACTGAAACTTTTGTCGCCTTAAAAACTTTTGTCGACAATTGGAGATGGAAAAATGTTCCCTTTTACTTAAGGACAGGAAAAAGAATGAAGAAAAGGTATTCTGAAATTGTAATCAATTTCAAGCAGGTTAAGCACAATATCTTTCCATCAAAAGAAGAAATCAATAATAATAAGTTAATCATTCGTCTTCAACCTGAGGAAAGAATTGAGCTTATTCAAATGACTAAAATACCTGGGCCAGGTGGTTACAGATATAAACCAACTGCTCTAAAGCTAGATTATATTGATACGTTTGAAGAAAGATTCCCAGAAGCTTATGAACGACTGATCATTGACGTTATCCGAGGGAATCAAACTTTATTTATGAGTCAAGACGAACTCGTTGCAGCTTGGACGTGGATTGAAACAATCACCAATAGCTGGAAAAATACGAATAGTAAAAATGTCTTATACGCAGCAGGAACATGGGGCCCTGGAGATGAAATTTTATCTAGTGGTGAATCTTGGATAACAAAGAAATGGAAAAACAAATGATCGTATTTCAAAACATGGAGGCTCTTGAAAATGAAATGTGTAAGAGTATGGTTCGTATACTAACTGATGCAATTCAGCAAAAAGGAATTGCAACGCTTTTATTATCAGGTGGTGGAACTCCTAAAGGCTTATATAAGCGTCTTTCATTGCAAGATTTAAATTGGGATAAAATAAACATAGGTTTGGTTGATGAACGATTTGTTGAAGGGAGCTCAAAATATTCTAATGCTAAAATGATTGAAGATATCCTTATTCAAAATAAAGCACAAAGCGCAAACCTTGTGAAAATGGTTTTTAATAGTACTCATTATGAAGATAACCTCAAGCTTGTCAAGGAACAATATGAAGGATTTAAAGATGCGGATATCGTTGTTTTAGGTATGGGTGGGGATGGTCATACGGCTTCAATATTCCCAAAAGATAATGAATCAGAGAAGTGTTTAAACGATTCTGAACCTTCGGTTCGAAATACAAATGCGCCGAGTCATCCAGAAAAGCGTATTTCCTTAAACAAAGCATTTATTGAAGGTGCTAAAAATGTGATGTTGATGTTCTCAGGAGGTTTGAAAAAATCTGTTTTTGAACAAAGCGAAAGCAAAATGTTACCTATTCAGTACTTCAAAAAGAACTTAACAGCAATTTATTTTGCTGAAAATTAATAAAACATGCACGAAACAATTATTAAAATAACGAATCGAATTATTGATAGAAGTCATGAAACACGGACTAAATACCTTGAGGAAGTCAATCAGATGTTTGAAGAGGGTGTTTACAGATCGACGTTAAGCTGCGGTAACCTTGCACATTCTTTTGCAGGGTGTGGTCCTTCAGATAAAAATGAGCTTTCTGGCAATACAACTAAAAACTTAGGTCTTGTTACGGCATATAATGATATGCTGTCTGCACATCGTGTTTATGAGAACTACCCTGAAGAGCTCAGAGTTTACGCAAGAAAATATAATTCTGTACTTCAAGTTGCTGGTGGTGTGCCTGCAATGTGTGATGGTGTAACTCAGGGAAAAGACGGGATGGAATTGTCCTTGTTTTCAAGAGATGTCATTGCGCTTAGCACATCTATAGGACTTTCTCATAATGTGTTTGACGCAATTCTCAGCCTTGGTATTTGTGACAAAATCGTTCCTGGCTTGATGATGGGGTGCTTAAATTATGGTCATCTTCCAGTGGTATTTGTTCCAGGAGGTCCTATGCCTACCGGAATCAGTAATGAGGAAAAAGCAAGGATCAGACAAGATTTTGCGGAAGGTAAAATAGATCGAGAAGCTTTGCTCAAGGGAGAATCAGATTCTTATCACTCACCTGGGACATGTACATTTTATGGGACAGCAAATAGCAACCAAATGCTTATGGAAATCATGGGCATGCAGTTACCAGGATCTAGTTTTGTAAATCCAGATACTGAACATCGAAGATTACTCAATGAAAAGGCTGTTGAAATAGCGGCTCATAATGCAACCCTTGGATTGGAACGTTCCATTTCGAGAATTATCGATGAAAAGTCAATTGTCAATGCCATAATTGGACTTCTTGCTACTGGTGGATCTACCAATCATACCATTCACCTCATTGCGATTGCAAAATCTGCTGGAATTATAATCAATTGGGAGGATATGTCAGACCTTTCTGATATCATCCCGCTAATTACAAGAATGTATCCGAATGGAGCCGCTGATGTCAATCATTTTCATGCTGCAGGAGGCATGAGTTTTGTGATTAAAACTTTATTAAATGCAGGCTTATTACATGAAGACGTGACAACTATACTTGGAAAAGGTCTTTCAAAATTCAGTAAAGAATCTAAAATAAGTAATGGCGCCATCGTATTTGAAAACGGTACGGATGTTTCTTTAAACTTATCCGTCGTTAGACCAGCAGACGAGCCATTTTCCCAGGACGGAGGTATAAAAATTTTAAAAGGTAATATTGGACGATCCGTAATTAAAACAGCTGCCGTTCAAAAAGAAAATCGAGTTGTTGAAGCTCCAGCCATAGTTTTTATGGAACAGCAAGATTTGATAACTGCCTTTAAAAATGATGAATTAAACAAGGATTTCATAGCTGTTGTGCCCTTTCAAGGGCCCAAACAAAATGGCATGCCCGAGCTACACAACTTAACCCCATCGCTTACCATTCTTCAAAAAAGAGGTTTCAAGGTTGGACTTGTCACAGATGGTCGTATGTCCGGCGCATCTGGAAAAATACCAGCTGCAATCCACCTTACCCCGGAAGCTCTAGATGGTGGTATTATATCAAAAATTGAAACAGGAGATATTTTAAAATTAGATGCAGATAGAGGAACGCTTAACATTCAAAACCTCGATTTAATCAAACAGCGTAAATCAAAAGAAATTCAAAGAAAAAACACAACAACTTTAGGTAGAGGGCTCTTTAATAATGCTCGTAAAGCTGTATCCTCTAGTGAGGAAGGTGCTAGCTTTATATTAGACTAAATTAAAGCACTCCCTATATATATAATATATATGGTGATCAAAAGTAATCCTTCAATTCTTCCAAGTTGTTTGCTGACCATAAGAAACACACCTGTTAATAAAGTAACACCCAACATTGTTGGTAAATCAATAGCTATCAAAAAAGAATCCGCCTCTAAAGGATTTACGGCACTCGTTATTCCTAAAACAGCGAAAATATTAAACACATTACTTCCGATTAAATTACCTACTGAAATACTTGACTGACCTTTCAATATTGCAATAACCGAGGTTACAAGCTCAGGCAATGAAGTTCCTAAGGCTACAACAGTAACACCTATTATAAATTCAGAAATACCAAATGATTTGGCTATTGTAATGGCATTATCTACAAGAAGCTCCGAACCGTAATAGAGACCAGCGGCCCCTAGAATAAAATAAACGGGAATTAAATTCGTTTTTAAAGTTTTTTCAAGTTCTTCATCCGCAAAACTATCGTCGCGCTTTCTTATCGATAATATGAGGAACAATATTAGACCGGTTATTAAGAAAAAACCATCTAATCGATCCAAGATTCCATCGAGAGAAAAGCCAAAAAACATCAAAGATGCAACGAGCATAGCAAACCAAGCAAATTGCAATTTTTTGGAATCTAGAACAACCGGACGAATCAACACAGTTATCCCGAGAACAAGTGCTAAATTTGCCACATTAGAACCAATAACATTTCCGATTGCTATACCAGAACTTCCGTTAAAAGCCGCTTTTAAACTTACAATTAGCTCGGGTACCGATGTGCCAAAAGAAACAACTGTAACACCTATTAAGAAAGGAGAAATGTTTAATTTTTTCGCTAATGAGGCAGCACTTTTAACTAAAAAATCACCACCAATTAACAACAACAACACGCCAACAAGAAGTAACAAGTATACCATTCGCAGACTAGTTTAAGTTGATTTTTGACAAATTCAGATTACTTAGCTTGTAACAATTCTTCTCCGCTTTGATTAACAGCAGACTTATCCAATCGAATCTTTGTTTTTTCACTTTCTATAAGAACCGTAGTATCTGTGAGCTCAAGCACCTTACCATGAATACCTCCGATACTTACAACATGGTCTCCCTTTGCTAGTCCATCTCTAAATTTTTTCAATTCTTTTTGCTTCTTCATCTGCGGACGAATCATAAAAAAGTAGAACACAAAAAACATGAGTCCTATAAAAAGAATATTCATTAAACTACCATCTCCCATAACTAAAAATTTAATTGTTATTTTATTTTTGCTTTAATTTTAAGTGTTACCCTATTTGGTTCTGTATTCGCCAAAACAGTAACATATTTTGAAATTTCAGAATTGCTTCGAAATTTTTCGGTATCCACTTTCGCAGTAATAACCCCTTTTTTTCCAGGCATGATAGGTGCTTCTGGCTTATCCGCTACTGTACATGAACAAGAACCTTTTATCTCACCAAAAACTAGAGGATAATCACCCGTATTCTCAATATTGAAGACTGCTTCTATCACCTCTCCTTTCACTCGAGTTCCCGCATCGTATATTTTATCGATAGTCATCGTTGTCTTCTGACCAACTTCCAGTTCATTATTCGCTTCACAACCTAAAAAGGATAATGAAAGAAAAAGAATTATATATCTCATTATATTCATGTTTATTGCTTTAGTCCTCTACCCGTTTTTAATACTTTTTTTTCTTGCATCAATTTTTTCAAAGACTTGTCAAGTATACCATTGATAAATACATTACTCTTTGGTGTACTGTAATATTTTGAGATCTCAAGATATTCGTTGATCGTAACCTTTGTAGGAATACTTTCAAAAGACTGAAGCTCCGCAAATGCCATTTTCAATAAAAGGACATCCATCTTTGCAATACGATCGAGCTCCCAATTGTCTGCCATTTCATCGATTAAATGCTCACTTTCCTGATCTAAAGCAACCGTTTGTTTTAATAAAGTTGTTATGAAATCCTTCTCATCATCATTTTCTTTGTAAAGTGGAAGGAAATCAAAATCATCCTCTTCAGTACTCATTTTAATGGTTTTGATAACCATGGAGCATGCAAGATCAATATCATCCATCCATCGTATTTCTTCTTCTTCAAAAAAATTATAAATGAGCGGTGAGTTGGCGATTTCTGATCTAAACAATTGAACTAAGAAATTTTTAGCATTCGAGAAATCATTTTCAAGTGCTTCCATATGTTCAAAATAAACCTCACTTTTTTCTATCTCAATAAAAAGTTTTCTAAATATTTCTTGTTTTTCATCTGAATTCCAGTTTACATTTCGCCTTTGACATAAGTCTTGAAATGTGTGAGAACCAATCATTCGCTCGATAATTTTATTGTCTACAAGCTTTCTATTTGGATTTAAATCTTCAAAAGAAGGTCTCAATTTGTTGGCTCGATCATCCATTTTTGATAAAGAAGCATTTCTTACCTCTTGAAAAGTAAGTAGCAAGTACAAATATAAATCATACATTAAATCTACAGATTGCAGTAATTGTGTTTTTGCAGTCCTTAGATCCATAGATTCTTTTTGGTTGTAAAATGTATACAACATCTGAAGGACTTTTATTCTTAAATGTCTTCTATTCAGCATTTACTTAATATTCTTTCGTCCTTTATTTATTTTCTCTTCAGCTATTTTCATTGCAATTACATGAGAGGGAATTTGTTCTTGTTCAGATCGTGAAACAATGTCATAAATGGTGTGGTAAATATCTTCAGCTTTACCCATCGCCCACTGACTTGTTAAATCTTTAACCTCAGAAAAACAATTAATGACCCCTCCTGCATTTATAGCAAAGTCCGGTGCATATAAAATCCCTTTATCGAGAAGTTCTTGGCCATGTTTATCTTCTATACCCAATTGATTGTTTGCAGCCCCTGCAACGATACCACATTTCAATTGGTTTAGAGTTTCATCATTAATTGTTCCACCTAAAGCACATGGAGCATAAATATCCATATCTAACTGGTAAACTTGGTCAAGAGCAACTCCTTTAGCTCCATATTTTTGAGCAACACGACGAACCGCATCGTCACTGATATCAGCGATAAACACTTGCGCACCCTCTTTCCTTAAATAATCGACTAAATATTCTCCAACGTGACCAACACCTTGCACTAAAATTTTTTTATCTTCTAAATTATCTGTTCCGAATCTCAGCTTTGCACAAGCTTTAATACCCATATATGTTCCAAATGCGGTTACTGGAGAAGGATCTCCACTTTTACCCGGCAAACCCACCACATGATTGGTTTCTTTACTTACCCATACCATATCTGCAGGAGAGATTCCGACATCTTCAGCCGTAATATAATTCCCGGCTAATGAATTTACAAATCTTCCAAATCGACGAAACAAGGCCTCTGACTTCATGGTTTTAGAATCACCAATAATTACTGCCTTGCCCCCTCCTAATGCTAAATCAGATATTGCATTTTTATAAGTCATTCCACGAGACAAACGCAGCACATCATTTAAAGCATCTAATTCATTATTATAAGACCACATTCTTGTACCTCCTAATGCAGGGCCAAGTGTGGTATCATGAATGGCAATAATTGCCTTAAGACCGGTAACATTATCACTACAAAACAAAATTTGATCATGATCCATGGAGGACATCTGAGAAATCACAGGGTTCTTAGTAATCTCAAATTCAGAGTTCATACTTTTTGAGGACATAATTTGTCTAGTTCGTTAACTTCTGCACCCGTTTACTTTTATCATTTAAAACAAGTGATGACAAAAATAGCGAATTCCTAAGGAACATTCTTGAAGACAAACACAAATATTTAAGCTTGATTTTATTGTAAACTTTTTCCAATTAAAAAAGGGGGCAATGCCCCCTTTATATTTTAATTAAATTATAAATTATTTCTGCGTCAAGACAACTCTTTGGGTAATCATTTTACCTGCATCAATTTTAATAAAATACACGCCTGATTCTACACTTGAAACATCCATTGGTATCTCCAATTTAGTACTGTTGGCATGGTATTGTTCTGTATCAATCATTTTCCCACTCAAGTCCAATAAAGTTACGGATACTTCAGAGTGACTCAAATCGCTCAGGGATATTGTAAATATTCCAGAAGAAGGATTTGGATAAATCTCTAAGCTGAATTCAGATTGCGATTCTGATAACCCCGAAGAACTTACCTCAATGTATTCACATTCAGATTCATTCACACAACCATTGATGTTAATTAAAACGCCGTAATCA
>Ga0115572_10001267_pt1 | contig 20793 bp, 5 predicted proteins | sample COGITO_mtgs_1206_FD_88681 | JGI IMG/M metagenome (GOLD analysis project Ga0115572, IMG submission 88681) | Pelagic marine microbial communities from North Sea - COGITO_mtgs_120607 | ecosystem: Environmental > Aquatic > Marine > Epipelagic | place: Germany:Helgoland, sampling site Kabeltonne... | reverse complement strand
CCGGCTGCGGCAGCCCTCGGGCGCAGCCGTTGCATTCCGCGTCCGTTACGAACTTGTGTGTAGTCTTTGTGTTTAGTCATTGCTATAGCAGCGCGCCGGCGTTACAACGGAGTTCGGTTTTGGTGTCGGCCCGTTGTGTGAGGCGTGAGGCCGGCGTCGAGTGCTTCAGACGGGTCGAGTGCAGCAAGGTCCTTCCTTCTGCGTGCGCTCCCCGCGGGGGTCTGGGGCGTGGTCCAGTGCGAACAATACAGTACACCTGATACACCAATCGGTCCAGCATCCACACGGCAATGGAAGAGCCGCCGGGCGACCCGAATCTTGCCTTAACAATGGCGCACGACGGCGCCCAAGCTCATGGCTCAAACGAGAGTCGCACTGCACAGGCTGCCGCCTTTCGACGGGGGCCTACAGCATCAACCACTACGACCAGTCTCTTGGCTGGGTCGGCCAGACCAGCACACCACACAGGAAACGCATCCTGGACTAGCAGCTCGGACGCAATGAGCGGCGGACGCGGCGCTCAAGCGCAAGATCAACACCCTTCGCAAGGTCTATCGCAAGGAGCCGCAGCTGGCGGCGCGGCTCAAGGCGCACTCGCGAGCAGCGTGCAGGCGGCATCGACACTTGCAGGAGCTATTGATCAGCCACCAGCCTTCGGCACGCGCTTTGCGACACAGCGGCGGCACATCACGTGCCCCCCTTCGCTCACCAACGCCATCGCGACGGCCGCACAGGTGTTGACAGGGGGCGCAGCCAGAGCGCGCTCGCCTCCGCAAGGCGCAGCAGCGAGTGCAGCAGCGAGAATGAGCGTCACAGAGGCAGCAGAGGCTGCGGCAGCGGCCATCCCGCCGGCGGCAGGAGGCGGCCGACAGGTGGAGCAGTCCCTCGCGGTGCCATCTCTCGCCTCCTCGCCCCTCGCCCCCGCCGTGGATGGAGGCGGCTCGCAACCGTATGAGAGCGGCGCACATGCAGCTGGCGGCCTGGGGACGACCACAGAAGGCGAGGGCACTCTGCACATGCAGGGGCACGCCGCCCCCCGTCGCGAAGAGGGAACGAGTGCGACCCTCCAGCGTGAGAGCACGCTGCTTCAGTCCCTCCATCGTGAGCTTCAGCAGGAGCTGCATTCTCTACCGGTCGGGGTGCGAGATGGGGCGGCCGTGCTAGCACTTGCATTTGAGCCGTGGAGCACAGCTGAAGCATTGACGCAGGCCAGGGCGGCAGTGCAAGCAGCCTACAGCTCGTACATGGCCTATCTCTCGGAGGGCTCGCCCTTCCGTGGGTACGAGAGCGTCCTGCGAAGGATCGCCACTCGCCTCGTGCAAGAGCGGTCTCAATCATCGTGGCCCCTCGTGATGAGGGATGAGATGACGCGTGCGAGGGCAGACGCTGCTGATGATGCACAAGCGCAGGAGCGCGTGAGGCTGGCGAGCGAGGCGCGTGCGGCAGAGGAGGAGGCAACACGTGCACATGCAGAAGAAGCGCGGAGGTGGGCCTTGGAGCGGCAGGCCGCCTTGAAGGCCGCATCGGACGCTGCCGAACTCGCGGAGCTGCGGCTGACCATCGCGAGCATGCGCGAAGCCGAGCGTGTGCGTTTGGTGCAAGCAGAGGCCGCTCAACTCAGGGAGCGTGAGGATGAGGAAGCAGCAGCTGCAGAGGCAGCAGATGCAGCAGCGTTGGCAGCGGCAGCGGAAGCAGAGGGTGCAGGCGAGGAGACAACGCCTTCTCGGGCAGAGATCCTGGATGCGGCACTCAGGCTGGACGCGGGCGAGTTCGGCCGGCTGCTGGGGGAACTCTCGCCCAGGACGCCAAGTGCCATCGTGCCGCACGCTGGGGCGACGCGGGTGCCCATCCACGATGGCCCGGCGCCCTACGTCCCATCGGCACACGCAAGCGTGGGCACAGACTTGGGACGGCCTGGGGGTGCAGATCTTCCACGAGTGTTGCATGGTCTCACCTCTCTGGGCGGGCGTACACATGCGGGAGGCACACCGCTCGGAGCGGGGAAGGGCGTGCCGGCACTGGCAGGAGCATCCGGTCTTGGTGGCGCGTCAAGCAGCGGCGGAGTGGGGCATGGTGGGCCACCAATGCTCTCAACGACGCCGCCGAAGCCGAAATATCACAATGTAGGGCTTTGCAAGGGGTTGACGTGCGACCTCGTCAAGTCGTCGCGCAACTTCACGATGCTCTGGGAGCTCCGCCCTACGCATGAGCACGAGCTGCGCACGGCGCCCGAGCAGATTTGCGCGCGTATCCAGTCCATCACGGCGAACGATTACCCTACCTACGGGGCTGGGCGTGGCCTGTGGCTGGACGACATCGTGGCTCATTACATCTGGTATGTGTGTGTGGGCAAGTCCCCGGCGGCTGCACATGCAAAAGTGAGGCAGGCGTTGGCGCTGGAGCTCATCAAGCATCCGGCGGTGGTGTCGGCCGCAAAGCAGAGGCAGATTTCGCAGATCGAGACGCTGGATGACGCGGAGCAGGGCATCATCCAACTCGTGCACCTGGTCGACAAGATCTTCATTCCAGTGTCGCGCGTTGCGGGGCAAGCCATTCCCTTCCCGGATAGCGACTGGAAGGAGGGCATCACCGTCACCACGTACTGGCTGCAGATGCAGGACACTCGCATCAAGCACAACAACAGCTACCACGAGCTGATCATCTTCTTCCTGGCCGGCATCCGACGCGTCGAGGAGCATGAAGAGCAGAAGGGCGCTGGGCCCGAGAATCCCTCGGAGCGATGGGACCTGGCGGCCCATCTTCTTCAGTACATCAACTCGCTCTTGCCGGTGACCACCTCGGACACTCGGTATGGTGAGACCGAGATGGAGGCGATCACGCTCTTCCTGGACACGGACCGGCTTTACGCGAAGAAGCCGCTTCCGCCGGCCAAGCAGAAGAGGGCTGCCATCGCCATGCCAGCCATGACAATCGGGTCGGCGTCGCAGGCGGGCACGGGGGAGAGCGTGGAACACGTGTCGACGGAGGAGATGATGAAGCAGCTCTCTCTGCAGCAACAGCGGTCAGACAGGCAGCATCAAGAGCTATTGCGAGCTATGGCGGCGCAGGGAGCAGCGGGCAGCGGCGCCCCCCCTCTTGGTTCGGGCGCGGCCGGCACTCAGGGAGCGTCGCGAGCAACGGGGGGCAGAGCAAGGTCGCAGTACCCGCATCATGGCGGCGTCAAGGGCTTCCTCAATCTCCCCCTCATCGCTCAACTGGGGAAGGTCTGGCCAGGGAAGGCGCTGGACGATGTCATGTTCGTCATGGTGTGCGGTAGCAGTGAGACGGGCAAGGTGGACCACGACACCTGTGCGCATTGCCCTCGACACTTGCCGGCAATCACGCAGACGTGGACCTATTCGGCATTCGAGGCACAAAACGGAGGCAACGCTCCCCGACGCTTTGCTGATCCGCGGACGTCCCCTCTCAAGGAAGGCGAGCGGCTTCTCAAGCCGAATGAGGTCATCGAGCACTTCCAGCCGAAGTGCTGGGATGCGTGGGGCGACGTTTGGGAGTGGCATGCAGCAAATCCGAACGACCCAGATCGCGACGCCATGGTCAAGCCGCTCACATCGCGGCAGTGGACGGAATTCCTGCGTGCAGCAGGCAAGTGAGAGAAGGAGACAACCGAGGACACAACCCCCGGCTCAGCGGCGCTGCCACGCCCCGTAGTCGAGGAGGGAGCCATCGTGCTTGTCTCACAGACCTCAACGGAAGGGGGGGCATCTTTAGATGTCGCCCAGTCAACAGTAACAACAACAACGGAGGCGCCGGTGGTACCCTCGGTGACTCAAACAGCTCATGAAGAGTGGGGGAGCGTGTCGGCTCCTGCGGCTTCCGCAGCTGTGGCTCGCGAGGTGGGTGCTTCACTGCCTGCATTATGGCCAGGACGCGGTATGGGCAGGGGCTTTGCCAAGGGCGGCTCCAAGGGCGGCAAGGCCGCAGACGAGGGCGCCCCACAGGGCGGGTTGTCCTCGGGCCGTGGAGGGGGGCGATCTGACACGGCTCAGGAGACTACGAGGGGGGCTGACAGCTCCTCCGGTCAAGACATTGTGGAGGACAAAGAGCCCATAGATCAGGGGCCGGGGCCGGAGATGGCGGGGAAGTTGGCTGTGCAGGTGGCGGGAGACACTCCCCGGTTGGGTGCCGGGGTGATGCGAAGGCTGGGAATTGCATCCGACGTGGAGAAGGAGCAACAGCCTGATGCGGTCTTCCACGCCTCCGCAGTTGAGTCCGCGCCCTCCGAACACAACCCCATCCCAAATCCTTTGCCAAATGCAGGTAACGCGCTGCTCTCTTCAACTGCCAGTGCGGATGCAGGGGTGGAGTCGGGTGCATCGGCCAAGAAGGGCAGGAGTCGCTCGCATAAGGCAAGGAAGGCTTCGGCGGTAAGAGCAGAGGGCCCTCAAGAGGCGGGCGGTGGAGTGTGCGAGCAGGCACGCATACGGATGTCGAGCATGCCGAGTAAGCCGTCTTTGGTGTCGCATCAGGCCGATCCGTACACTGCAGCGCTGCAAGCGCAGCTCGATTTGGTCGCTTCTGTACAAGAGAAGGAGGGCAGCAAAGCACAAGCCAGCGCCCCGGCGCCCGTTTCGGATGTGCTTGCGACCTCGAGCGATCCCGCCGTTGCTGCTGCGCGAGGGGGTCTTCCTGTAGACAAGGAGGAGCCTCCTGCCGAGGCTCCCGAGGCTGCAGATGATACACTTGCAGACGTGGGCGATGTCAACGTGGCGGGCGTGCTCGATGAGGCATGCTCGCTTTGCGGCTTGCTATCGCCGGGAGCGACTGTCCTGGTTGGCGAAGCGGTGTGGGCGTGCAACCACGTGCACTCGGGGACAGCGACGTCGTGCGCACTTCGCGCGCTGGCCGATTCGTCACCGCCCACTGTGGCACTCAGCCTGGCTCATCCGTGGGGCGGGTCACAGGAGTCGTTGAGATGCGTTGTTTCAGGCGAGACCAACGTACACAAGTTGGGCGTTGCGCCATGCAGGGGAGCGGCGGGCTTTGTGGTGATCAGCCAGGTGGCCAATCCGGCGGCTGCAGGAGGCAGCGTGAAGTGGCGCTCGTCCGAGTGGCGCCCGATGGTTGGCGAGTCAACGCTTTTGGCAGCGCTGTTTCTCAAGGCCCCGACCGAGGAGGTCGAGCTGGCTGCCGCGCGCATTCAGGACATGTCGCGCACGGCTCTTGTGGCGGCCGCGGCGCTGGTGCCGAAGATACAGTCGCGTTACGCATCGGCGTGGTTGTTCGTGGAACATTACAGCGCTGTCGTTGCGCGAGCAGCGGAGGACGAGAAGCGCGAGTTTGAGGCTCACACGTCGCGCAGGTTTGATGTTCGGGTGATGTGGGGCATGGACGGAGATCGACGGCGCGTTGCCTCTCTTTCCTTGCCGGAGGCGCGGACCCGCTCGCTTCGGATTGGGCGTGAGCTCGTGCTCGCCTGCGAGAAGGCGAACTCGCGGGTGCCGCCGACCTATGAGGCGAAGGGGACGATTTGCAGCCTTGTGGCGGGGAAGGTGCGGCTGACGATCAGCGAGCTCAGCGGCGTCTTCGATGGGGGTGCACTTGTCTCCGTGCGTGAGGCATGGGACGGAACGGGGTACGTGCGGATGCAGGCGGCGTTGCGTGCCTTCCTGGTGGACGAGCAAGCTATGAGCGCAGAGGTAAGGGCGCACGTCTGCGGGAGACCGCTGAGGGCCACGCTACCGAGGCGCTTGGTGTTGCCGGGCGAGCTGGAGCGGGTCTGTGCAGAGCTGGGCGTCAGCGTGAACTCGGTGCAGCTCGAGATCATCGGCACGGTGTTGCGCCGGCCATTCTCCCTGGTTCAGGGACCGCCGGGTTGCGGGAAGACCGACATCGTCGCGGTGCTCGCTGCCATCCTGACGCGCTGCGGGCGTGGGCAGGTGCTGTGCTGCGCGTCGTCAAATGTCGCGGTGGACAACTTCACCGAACGCATCGCTGAGTTGGGGGTCGATGTGCTCAGACTTGTCGCTCGGGATAGGCCGATGGGCGGGAACGTTCCGCACAGCTGCACGCTCGAGGCTCATATTGCGCGGCTCGCGACCAAGGAGGCCACGGCGTACAGGGAATATGCGCAACTCGGTAAGGCGCGGAAGCTCTTGGGGGCTGAGGAGGCGCACTTCAATCGTCTGCGCACTAAGGTCGAGCAGCAGGCTGTGCGGCTTGCTCGGGTTGTTTGTTGCACCTGCTCCCTCGCCGGGGGTGCTCAGCTGCGAGGGATGCGCTTCTCGGACGTCGTCATCGACGAGGCGGCGCAGACCATAGAGCCTGAGACTTTGATTCCTCTCACGAAGGGCTGTGCGCGCGTCGTGCTCATAGGGGATCACCAGCAGTTGGGCCCAGTCGTCAAGTCGCGGGTCGCCGCGCGGGCAGGTCTAGCCACGTCAATGTTTGCAAGGCTGGTGGCGGCGGGTGAGACGGTCCTCATGCTCGAGGTGCAGTACCGGATGCACCCGGACATCGCGTCCTTTGCCTCAACGCAGTTCTACCATGGCAGGCTGCGGGACGGCGTCACGGCGGCGGAGAGAGTGGGTGTCTCTCTCCTCCCCGGTGTGCGAGAGCCGCTGCTCTGGTGGGATGTTGTCGGCGTGGAGGCGTCGGTGCCGCCCAGCAGCTCGCTGCGCAACGAGGTCGAGGCGGATGCTGTTCTTTTGCTGCTGGGGCATCTGCTCACTGAGGGGAAGGTGGCTGCCAAGGATGTTTGCGTCATCGCGGCGTACGAGGCGCAGTGCACCCTCCTGCGTGGGCGAGTGGGTGCCGAGGTGGAAGTGAACACTGTGGATGCCTTCCAGGGCAGGCAGAAGGAGTATGTCATCGTCTCCACGGTCAGGTCCAATGCATTGCAAGGCGGCGCGTCCGTGGGCTTCATGAAGGATCAGCGGCGCCTCGTCGTGGCCAGCACGCGCGCAAGGCGGGGGTGCGCCTTTGTGGGCAATGCGGCAACTCTCGCGCAAGTGGACGTGTGGCGGGCTCTTCATGAGCATCTGCGGCGGCGAGGTGCGCTCCTGGAGGGGAGCTTCGAGGGTTTTCGTGCAGGCCGGCCTCATCCTTCGCCGCCGCCGTCGCCGCCGCTGTCGCCGTCAGCTGCCCAAGCTGAGGGGCGTGCCGCTGCGCCGTCGCCCGTGCTCATGGAGCGACGGGGGGATTCGCCCTCGAAAATTCACGCTTCCGGGCTTGGGCGTGGCCTTTTTTCTTCTCTCTGGGGGTGGGGGGGAGTGCGTCAAGCGTTTGCGTGCCTTATGGAGGGCATTGAAACATCGCCATTGCCTGTAGGCAATGTGTGGCAACAAAAGACAACACCGCCACCGTCGCCGCCTGCATGCGACATCCACGAGGAGTTTGAGCAGGAGATCAAGGAACTCGAAGCTCTGCGAGCTAAGGTCAAGAGCGTTACTGCGTTCTATGGAGAGAGCGTCAGTGCTCTCTTCGCAAGCGACCCGTCGCTGCTCGTGGTCTGCGGGTGCAATGATGACACTGGCACGGCAGGCACTGCCGTCCGGTCTCTTGGTATCCCAGCCGTGCTCGTCACATCGTGTGACGCCGGAGACGCCAGGAAGTGGTTCCAAGGATGCAATGAAATGGGCGTCGAGTTTGATCTACCGCTCCCCCAGGTTGTGGTTTGCAACAAAACACAGCCACACATACTACAACAAAGGATCAACGCAGCAGGGAAGTCAAGGCTCTTGCAGGTAGTGCAGCACAGACATGGAAGGGAGCAGAGGCCCAGGAAGGAGGTTGCTTTCAATCTGGATACGTACGCTGGTGAATTTGGTGAAGCACTCTGGGAGCAGATCGCCACAGTACACGGACAGTATCGTACTGAGGCGATACCCTACGCGCTTTGCGTCAATGCCGGCACGTCAGGACTCATGACTCGCTCGGCGTGCCTTGTGATCCCTGCAACGTCCTTTGGCATCTCATCCAGTGCCAGCCTCGCAATCTTCGTGCCGAGAAGACTTGGGCTTTCGGTCGACTTGGAGCTGTTGGCGGTACAAGCTGAGATGCAGAGCATCCTCAGGAGGCTGGGCGATGCTGCCACCCTTGAGGAGAGTGACACGAGGCGCAACCATAAGAGGTGGTATGATTTGGCGCTCGGTCTTTCTCGTGAGAACGCGACAGGAATACCGCGCACGAAGAGCAGTTTCCCAACTCTGGCGCTTAGCTGGGTAGCGGCGCGTCTTGCGCACGCCTCACTTTGTCAGAGGGTGGGGTTTCCGGCTATGGCGCACCACGAGGTCGTCGCGGATGCCCGACTCAAGGAGTGGCGTACGCACCTCTTGTCAAGGCTAAGAAACGGCGGTGTTCCGCTCGCGCTCCCTGTACGGCGCGTGGTGGTTGTCATGTTGTCTCCTGAGGGAAAGCACGTCATCCTGCGAGTACACGAGGCGTCAACTTTCACGCAGAAGCCGGAGCTGCCGGCGCGTTACCTGGCAAAGACGTTCGACGGAGAGACTCTCACTGCGGCAGCGACACGCGCAGTGAAGGACATCTTGCCGCGAGGTAAGGTACCGTTCTTCTGCCTCTTCGACGGCGTGAGAGACGACATTGTTTCGGCTGCGCTGTTCATGCCAACTGCAGTATTCCAGGTGGTCCTCTCGTCAGCCCAGGTCACGGATATGGCGGCACGCATCCACAAGTCAGGCATGGAGTGGGTGCACTTCGCTGATCTGGCGAGGGGCTACAAACAGACCACTGAGGAAGCGTTTCGCCACATCAGAGGCGTGCGGCTACGAATGGGTTTCGAGGATGCCGCAGAGAAGGGCGCAAAGCTGCAAGTCCTTTTGGCTAGGGCGGGCGAGGGCTCGGAGCAAGAGGAAGATGGCTTTCTGGGCTATGGTGACATACCTGAGCCGATCGACAGGTTGCGTGGCGCTCGGAGCGTGGAGGCCGACGTGGCTTGGGTACCTGAGCAGATGGGCACGTTGCGGAGTGGGTCGGCCGCGGAGAGCAACTCGCTCGAGGGGCGGCAGGCCACAGTGCTCGAAGCAGCAGAGGAGGAAGCTATTGAGCCTGTCTCGGAGCAGGTAGACAAGTACCTCGCTGCATGCCGCAAGTATCTCACGGGGGAGCGCTTGAAGACAGCCCTCAAGGAAAAGCGTGCCAAGGAAGGTGACAAGGTAGAAGACGCGGCAGAACGACAGGACGCAGAGCTCACCAGCAAGTCAGGTCAGGTAGAGCGAGTCGCGGTGCTCGTGGTGCTGCAGGGTGACAAGGTTCTCTGCCGGTTCTCAACGGATGGTACAGTGGCAGCATTCGCTGAGACGCTCATGCCGCTCACAGGGTCTGAGTACAAGGACTGGATGGTGCGTCACCAAAACTACCTCCTTGACAAACAAGCGGCTTTGAACAGAGGTGGGAAGAAGGCTGAGGAGCAGGTGCTTTCCAACAAAACGACGATGGAGCAGGTCTACATTTTAGAGCCACTCGAGAACGCGAGCCACGCGCTAGAACGAGCTCTGGAGCCATGGTTCTGCGATAGAGAAGTGGGCGTCTTTGTGAGGGCACAGCTCAAGGCAGTGACCAAGGCTGATCCGCAGCAAGCGTTGCGCTTCTTCTCGGCAGTCGACGAGAAGGGGACATCGCGTAAACCGGGAGCGCCAGCGAAGACCAGCAAGTACATGGTCTGGACCCTGGTTTTGCCTGAAACGACAGATCTTGCTGTGGGACCGTCTGATGCGGCTGTGTTCAGCATCCCCGCTGGGGGGGGTTACAAGCGCGTCTTCATCCCACCATCTACGCAGGTGCGACCACGGGAAATCGCGTCCGGGGGACAACACTTGCCGTCAGCTATCCAGCAAGTGTCAGACGAAGGGGATTCGGTTTGGGGCGCCGAAGCGCTCTGCGCCATGAATGTGGAGCAGTTCCTCAGCCGCCTTGGACGGGCCCAGCCGCGATTGGCAGTCGCCGTACGGTGTGCACTTCACGTGCACGTACCATCGCTCAACTCCGTCGGGGTTGCAGAGGCATTCATCGCGGGAGCAGAACATGCGTTCGGCGTGGAGGTGGGGCTCGAAGCAAAGGACGTTCCTAAAGAGCTTCGGAAGAGCTTCGGTGATGGTACGTTGATGAGGGGCTTTGTGGACACCCTTGTTGCTGACAGCTACGCAAACGAGCACTTCTATGAAAAGGCAGTCGATTACAGCAAGAAGGTTTATTGTCTGCTTCGTGTGGGTGCAGATGTATACTACTACTTGCAACGGGGACTCAAGATGGTGGAGACCCGACTGTACAGAGGTCTTCATCGCTTCGTGAGGGCAGGTGATCTTCTAGCCTTCGTCGCAGAGGATGGAGAGCCGACTCTGTGGTTCGAGGTCAGTCGAGTGTGGTGCACGCGCAGCTATGCCGAGGCAGTGAGGATGTACGGAGATAACATCTACCCAGATGTTGGGGCTATGAGTCCCGCGGAGATCGATGAGCTCTTCTTCAGCATGCACGATAGAAGCATGAACCGTGCGGAGTGGGAGAGTTTCTTCCGAAAGCCAGGCCGTCGCGTTGCGTGCTGGGAGTTGAAGCCTCTGCCAGAAGACTGCCTCAAGCCAACGGGTGAGATGGACAAATCACATGTCGAATCCGTCAACCGAATTACGAGGCGGAAGCAGGAAGAGAAAGTTCAGGAGGGCGGCGTTTACCAGCCTGGGGAAGGGGGGTATCGTTTGGCCCGGTTTACCAGGCTCCTTCTTGAGGGTGCGAGCAGCCAGCCAATTGAACAGGCGACGCTGTGTCTTCAACGAGGCATCAGGTGTTATCTAGCCCGCCGCAAGCGCTTTTCGCGACGGCAGTGGGTTTGGATGGGACTCAAGCTGTTGCGCTCTTTGAGGCGGCGGCGCTGGTGGCAACAGGAAGGGTTCTTGGATAAGGTGAGGCTTGCTTTAGCTCGCTTCACGCGCAACATTACAACAATACAATCTCTCGCCCGGCGACGCTTGGCGGTTCGGCGCTGCCTTCGGCTGAGAGCGCCTATCGACAGTGTGCAGCTGCCGCCGGTCGAGGACAAGGGCGAGTCGTCAGGGCATGAGATCAAGGGTTCCTAGCAAGCCCCTTTTTCGCACAGGTGACAGGGTGGCGCTGAAGGCGCTCACTTCGGACACAAGTCTTAACGGAGCAGTGGGCACGGTCGCAGGGTACGACAAAAGGCGAGCGCGCTTCTTCGTTGACCTTGACTTGCAGCGCGGGCGGGAGGTCAACGTTCGCGCGCAGCATCTTCGGTTATTGCCATCATCGGAGGGGCTGCTACAGGATGTCACATTCCCAAAGGGGATTTTGGAGCCCACGGTCACAAAGAGCGTTGGTGTTGTCGTGCAGGATGTGGATTGCACCTCTATCGACATGGATGGGGGGCTGCGAGAGGTCACCGCGGTCTTCCCGTTTGCTGCGCCCTTCAAGAGTCGAGTAGCAGCTCGAGCGGAGGGGGTGGCACAGCCTTTTGCCACGGCGGAGACAAGTGCCCTTCCGGGTACGGCTGTTGTCATCTCGCCACCTGACGATGAGGACTCAGTTATGGACAGTCCCCGAGCGGGTGAGGCGCTGTCTTCAGTGGCCTTTTTGAACATCCGTTGGGGGAGGGGTGCCGCTTGCGACACGCCGACGTGCCCGCTGGGCCCGAAGGACACGGAAGAGGCACGGCTTGGATGGTTCAAGGACTCGCTCGAAGGTTTAGAGAGAGCCCTCCCCGCGGGGGTCGAGTCTGTCGCGGTGCCGTGGCGGATCGGATGCAGGAAGAACAAGGAAGCGTGGAAGGCGTACAGGCAAGAGCTTGCATGGTTTGCAAAGCGGAATCCGCAGCTGCAGGTCTTCGTCGTACGTAAGAGCAGCGAGTCAATCTCCAACCTCGAGGAGCAGACCGCGAAGAGGCGGGGGCGGGTCCATCGTGCGACGGAAAAGGCGAGAGCTCTGGCGCAAGAAGAGACGGAACCGTTCCAGTGCGTCTTGGCAAACGCCCTTGTGGACGAGCTTGAGAGTACTGCAGTGGGGCGCGAAGATGCCCCCAAGTTTGCGGCTGCGATACTCTACGCCACGTGTGCAGCCCGCAACATCACGCCACCAGCAGCAGAGGAAAGCGACCTCGCCACGGCAGCTGCAGCGTGGGGCGAGAGCAAGGCAGTTGGTATGGAGAAAGAACATGATGAGGGCGGTTTTGAGAAGCTGCGAAGCTTGGCAAGGGCCGCGCTTGTCCGTGATGCCACGGCCGGGGTACAGCAGGACAGTGTGCTTGGGTCAGTCAGCGTCCGGGCACTCGAGAAGGAGGTTGCGGCGGTGGCTGAGCAGGCCGAGGCGGCCCGCGCAGCGGTCAAGGTAGAGCGCGAGTGGATAGACGATCGCTTCCGAGAGCACTGTCGGGAAAGGTTCCTTCGCGAAGGACTGCCGGAGAATGTTGCTGCGGCTTACAGCGCGGCCGCACTCCTCACACCACAAGCACTCCGGTTGCACGAGATCGTCAAGCGGCAGGAGAAGGTCCATCTCAGAGCGGAGAAGCCGAGAATTGGGCGCGAGGACATGCGAAAGGAGGGCATCGACGTGGGCTCGCATCTCGAGAAACATGTGCCGACGCGGCTGCTCGGTCTGCAGGTCAGCCGCGCGGCAGACGGAGCTACTGCGACGATCGTAGCCAATATTGCGGATTCAGGGGCGATGACTGTCATACTTGGCTTGAGCGACTACGAGCGTATGGAGCGTGAGCTGCCGGGGTCTATGACGAGGCTGAAGTACCCGAAGAGCACTTCTTTTGGAGGGGTGCAAGGGGTGACCGGGAGCTCTCCCGCGCTCTTTCATGTTGCTTTCACTCTTGACTTTGACGGGGTGCCTATTCGCATCCATGATGCTCCCGTCCTTGCGGGGCATTCAGGTCTTCTCTTGGGCGTCGATGTTCTCGGAGCGGGCCGCTCTTCGCTGAACTTTGACAAGGGCAAGTCTTTCAAGGGAAGTGACGGCTCCGATTTGCCATGTGACGGCTTCATGAGTTTGCGGGACTCGGCTGAACAGGTTGTGGCTACTTTGCCGCTCGTTCACCGTAGGACGACGCTCGATGGCATTGCAAAACGCGCGCCAGTGGCGCAGACCTTCTCAGCGAGTGCAGCAATGGACGAGGCTATCTCGGAGGCCGTGGAGGCTGCGGTGCCGATTGCCTATGCGCCTGAGGCGGTTCGGGTGCCTGCGTGGTCAGAGCACATGATGCGGGTCCGTGCCCCAGCGGCTGCCGTGGGTGATTACGACCTTGCAGTCTTGCCGCTGGAGGACGACAGGATACATGACATTGGAGTGATGGTGGCACCGTGTCTGCAGAGGCCCGACAAGGATGGGTACATGTGGATTCGTGTGATCAATCCGTCCATGCAACCAGTGCACATTGGCGGTCTGACGCCGATGGCGCGCTTTATCGTCAATCCTGAAGTGCGGGGAGCGGGCATACAGTTCTCGGTCGATGAAGTGATGGCGAAGGTTAATCTCGACCCTGAGCACAAGGAGCGGGCGCGGTGGTTGATACGTCAGATGCTGAGCAAGCGTCTGCGGCTGTTTTCGGATACGCTGCAAGGTTATGCGCAAGGAACGAAGCAGGTGATCAAGACTGTCGGGATTTCCGAGGGCCGCGAGGAGCCCCCCAACGAGCAGTGCCGTAGGCTTTCTCCTGATGAGTATGCGGCGCTCAAAGCGGAAGTCGACAAACAGCTGAAGCAGCGCATTATCATGCCGATTGTCAGCCCGTTCTCGGCCGCGCCGATGCTGATTGCAAAGCCCCCTCTGCCGGACGGCACGCCGCAGTACAGGGTGGTGTTGGACTTCCGCCGTTTGAATGCTATGACGGAGAAGGACACGTATCCACTACCACGCGTCGATGAGAACTTGGCTAAGCTCGGTAAAGCCAAGTTCTTCACCACCATCGACCTCTTGATGGGCTTCCACCAGGTGGAGTTGGAAGAGAGCTCGATTCCTAAGACGGCCTTCTCCACGCCATGGGGCCAGTTCGCGTACACGCGCATGCCGATGGGCTTGACGAGCTCCCCGTCTGCTTTTATGCGTGTTGTTGACGCCACGCTGCGGGGGCTGCCACCGAACATTGCGCTCGCATATTGCGATGACGTGATTATCTATACCGACGGCGACTTGGAGCAGCACATGGTCGATGTGGGCAAGGTCTTTGACAAGCTGATCGAGGGCGGGTTCACTGTGAAGTGCAGCAAGGTACACATCGGCAAGAGCGAGGTGCCGTATTTGGGTTTCATGGTGGGTCGGTACGGCACTCGCCCGATAGAGTCGAAGGTGGAACCCATTCGGAACATGACCGTGGCGGCGATGCAGAAGGACCCAAAGGTCGCGTCACGTTTTGCGGGCATGATTGGGGTGTACCAGAAGTTCATCGACAAGTGTCAGAACATCCTTGCGCCGTTTCACGAGCTCAAGGCTAAGAAGTCGGATGCGCGCGCGATCACGACGAGTTTGCGGTTCATCGCGTCGTTCGCGTACCTTCAAGGGTTCCTCTGCAATCTTACTGCGCTGGCCCGACCTGATCTTTCGAAACCGTTCTACGTGGATATCGACGGTGCAGCGCTTGGGGGTGCCGGTCTGGCCCTCTCGCAGCGTGAGAATGAGGACGACCCTGACAGCCATCGCCCCCTCGCCTTCGCGTCTGCGCGGTTCTCAGACGCAGAGCGCGGATGGCCCGTGCGGGATCAGGAATGCTACGCGTTGTTTCTGGCGCTGAAGGAGTGGCGACATTGGCTGCTGGGCGCTCGCGTCATCATTCGTACGGATCACAGGTCGTTGCAACATCTTAAGAAGATGCGCCTGCGGAATGGCGAGCGCGTTTCTGAGTGGGGTATGCAGCTTTGCGAGTTTGATGCTGATGTTGAGTGGGTGCCTGGCACTCGGAATTTAGTAGCTGACTGCCTTTCGCGCGATGGGCTGCCTGTCTCTGATCCTCCTGTCGTTTCGCTCGAGGGGCCTTCGGGTCCGGCGCCGTCCTCACGTGGAGAGGGGGAAAAAACCCGGGGGGGGGATGGGATGACAGGAGCAAAGGCGCAAGCACAGGTTGCTTTTGCAGAACTTGGCGAGGAGGCGGTCTTCTCGGAGGGGCCCTACACAGCCATAATCTTCAGCACAGTTGGCCATCAAGCGGCTTCAAGGTCAGCAGAAGAGGAAAGGGAGGAAGCAGGGCTCAAGGTCGGGCCGTTGGCACTCGTGAGAAAAGCGCAGCGAGCCTCAGCTGTCTTCCTGCGGCGAAAGCCGGGAGGGCTGCAGGTGTGGATAGAGCGAGATCGCGACGGGTATCGTTTTCCATCAGTAGGCATCGATGGGTCAAGGGCGACTTACAAAGAGCAACTCGCGGCCAGCTTCATCGATCAGTACGGAGCCGACAACACTTTGGCAAGGATGCTAAGTCGGAGCAAGCGACTTCGGGGCGCGATAGGAAACACGGAGGCAGTCGCCTTTGTCGTGCTGTGCAATGACTCATACGAAGGACCTGCGCCGCGTCTCTGCGAAGGAGCAGGATTCATGGACTTATCTCCGGAGACAGCGGAACTGCTCGCAGAGGAGGTCGACTGGAGTGCAGCCGTTGTTATCTGCAGAGAGCTTCTATGGGAGCGCTTGACGGCGCGCACACGCAACATGTGGCGTACGAGCTGCCTGAAGACGATGCGAAAAAGCTTGCAGGCAGAGGAGGCATCTGTAGCAGCAGCTGAGGAAGTGGAGCTTCTGCTGCCCAGCATTGAAGAAGCACCAGAGGGACCTGCGTTTATCGTGAGTGATGAGCATGCAGCTGAGGCAGCGCGCTTGCTTTGGGGCCGACTGAGGGGCTCAAAGAATCCCAGGATCGCGGTTGACCTCGAAGGAGCACTCGGAGGCAGCAAGGGCGCGGAAGAGAGCAGAGAAATTGATCTCATACAAGTCGCAGTGAAGGGCGAGGCAGCAGGGGAGAAGCAATTAGTATACGTGTTCGACTTGTTCACAAACAAGGGCATCTTGCGCGACAGAGGGTCTGATTCGCTACGCGCAATCCTGGAGGATGGCAACGTGTGCAAGATCATACATTGCTGCTATGGTGATAGCGCCTCCTTGTGGGAATGTTACGGAATCGTTATGCACAACGTTCGGGATTCGGCCATTGCCGACAGCATCTTACGGGGTCAAAGCGCAAACCTGCAGAGGGGACTCGAGAAGATCTTGCTGGACCGGCTAGGCAGTGAGGTCGTGCATCTCACGTTCAAGGGTACGCTCGAACACGAGTACGGCTTGTTTCAGAAGCGACCGCTGCCGCTTCGTGAGTTCATATACGCGTATGAAGACGTTGTCTACCTCGTGCCGCTACACGACGAGCTTGAAGAGCTCCTGAAGGAGAAAGGTCTCCTTCGCCTGTGGACGCAACTCAGCCTCCAGAGGTGCCCTCCGAACCCTCAAGTTCCAAGGAGGGTTGTCGTCGCGCTCGTCGGGAAACGTGGTGGAATCCTCTGCCTGAGACAGCGGAGTAGCGGCGAGCACTTTCTGCCCTCAGGAACGCTCACAGCAGATCAACTCAAAGGACATCCCCTCAAGAGCAGGGCTGCTGCCATATGGCGTGAGGCTATGGGCATAAGCGGTAAGCTGAAGGCAGGCATGCAGCTGGCGTTGGAATCGCGTCTCCGCAAGCCGATTCTCCTTGGAGACACGTATGTTGTGATGGGACAAGTCGAGTCGTGCGTCGCAGCGTGCGATGAAATCACGGCAGCACAGGCAACAGCTGAGGGGATCGAGCCGGCTGTCTATGCTTTCGGGCAGAGTGCCAAGTCAGGAGCGCTGATTCGGGCCGAAGATAAGGTGTCGTTCGAATATCTCGAATGCGAAGAGGGGCGCAAGCTCCCACCAAGTCCCGCGCTCTGCGAGAGGGGAAGCGGCAACAGTGCAGAGGGATATGTGGTCACGGGGCCTGTGGTCTCGAAGGTACGGGCGGCAATGCTTTTACACGATGGCGAGTCTGTTGTCACGCTGGTGAGCCCGACGAAAGGGGGACAAGAAACCTTCCCCGAGACTCCGATTGATCTCAAGGGCACAGGAGAGGACTCAGCACTCAGGGCGCTCACTACGTTCCTAGGGGTGGTTCTCGTGAAAGGGGGTGACTCCGGCAACAATCTGGTGATGCCACAATTCACAGGCATGGTCAATAGAGCTGTCGACAACATGCAGCTCGTCTGTAAGTACGGAAACACTGAGTACTACTCGTGCTACGTAGAGCGCGCAGTCGGGCCAGGTGGCTCAGCACCAGAACCAGCGTTCCGCAACTACGCGGCGTCTTTGTACGCAGCACGAACCCATCACATGGCATATCGCAACACGGATACGCAGCGAAAGGAGGCGAAGGGTATTTCCATTCGCAGGATCAAGAGCGCAGGCGAACACATGATGCCGAGTGGAGCGAGTACGTCGTTCGAGGCGGTCGCCCTCGAGGTGCTCCAGGAGAAGTTGGACAGTGGAGAAATCACGGTCAAACGGCACACGCAAGGGAGCGAGGCACAGGCCTACGTCGGGCACGGCTCTCAACACAGTGAGCCCCTACTCCCCCCGGTGGGAGACGACGACGAATTTGACAGGCTCTTCGAAGCAGCCTTTGTGATGAAGTTTGCAGCGGCCTGTGCTGCGGGCGGACGAGAGGAAGCAGTGGCGGCTGTTTTGCAGGAAGGGCTAGCGGCGATGCCAGCAGACAAGCTGCCCAGTATGGTGGATCTCCGAAAAGCCCAAAGGGAGCATCCGGCGTCACGCAAGATCATTGACTATCTCGAGCTTGGGGATCTCAGCTTTGTGTTTCAGGATATGAGTGAAGCAGAACAGGAGAACTTCCGAGAGGCTTGCAGCCGCTTCTGTGTTACGCGGGATGGCCTGTTGACCGTGAATTCGGATGCCACGTACGAACAGGCGCGCCTCTGGGTGCCGCCCTGCTTCCACAAGCAGATTTGCCGCGCGTTTCACGACAGGTTAGGGCACCACGGCGTCACTAAGACAGTCAATCTCATCAGCGAGCGCTTTGCGTGGGGTGAGAACGCCACGGAGATGAGGGACTTTGTCAGAAAGTATATCGGGAAGTGCGCTATCTGCAAGAGGGCTAAGGTTCCGCATCATCAAGTAGGAGAGGGGCACATTATGGCCACCGGCAATCACCCCTTTGACATCCTAGGCACGGACGTCTATAAGACAGGACTCTCAGCAGATGAGTACGACTCAGTTGTCACCTTCGTCTGCTATTTCACACGGCATGTCACGGCTGCAGCCACGAAGGGGGATCCGACTTCGGAGGAGATAGTGCGTCTGCTGCTCAACGAGGTCATCAAGCACTATGGAGTGCCTTCTGAAGTTCGGTCAGACCACGCTTCTGTCTTTGTGTCTCGGGCCATCAAGGTACTGTACGCAAAATACGGCATCAAGATATCGGCGTCCACTGCGTATCACCACCGGACGGTTGGACTAGTGGAGAGGTGGCACTCATGCCTCAAGGCTATTCTACTGTGCGACCGCCTGTCGTCCGGTCCTGGCAAGGCAGATAAGTGGCACGAGAGTTTACCGCTTGTCACCATGGCGTTCAACGCTACGATCAACGCTACGACGGGGCACTCCCCTTTCTTCGCGGCGCATGGAAGGCACTGCCGCTTGCCATTTGACTCGCTCATGAGCGGTGAGCCTTCCTCGGAGGCTCGTGATATTCCCGCCTGGGTCGAGGAGCATCTTGCGCGTCTTGAGGTCGTGTACGATGCAGTGTCAAAGAATTTGAAGCTCAACGCACTGCATCGGAAGAAGTTGTTCGATCTCAAACGAGACACGCAGTATCATTTCAAGGCCGGAGATTCAGTGCTCCTCCTTAAGGGCTCCTATGTCGACGGAAACCTGTCAAAGAAGGAGCATGCGACTGAAGGCCCGTATGATGGACCCTTCACTGTCAGCGCGAGGCTGCCGAATGGCAATTACCGCCTCAAGGACATGAAAACGCGAAGAGTTCACGACGAGGTGCATGTGGAACGGTTGCAGATTCATCCGAAGGGACAGAGCACCGATGACGTTGAGCGGTACCCTGTCAAATGCATCAATGGGCGTCGTGTGGTGAAGCTTACCAGCGCCGATAGAGATCAGAAGCTGCCGAAGGGAACCACTCAGCTGCAGTACCGCGTCAGATGGCAGGGACATCCGGACTTTGCGGACACGTGGCGCTCTGTGGAGTATCTGGGGCGCGTCAAGGAGTTGACGGATGCGTATGACGCTAGGATTGGAGTGAACAACGAGGGGCCGCGCGTTCATAACAGGGACGCCGCCATCGATCTCGAAGGCACAGGCGACGACAAACCAGTAGGCAGACGCTTCTTCAGGGGACGCCCTGAGAGTAGCAATGCTGCAGGTGAAGAGCAAACGAAGTTTGTGGACGACAGTGAGGTGGTGCCCAAAGAGCCGGTCGAGGAGCAGATCGACACAAGTGACAGCTTTCCGGCAGGGTCGCGCGTTGAAGTCAGATATGGCGACGGCACGTGGTGGAAGGGCACTGTGCAACGCACTTTTGTGTCGCGCACGAAGCAACCTGAGCGCATGATTATCGTGAAGTATGATGACGAGCGTTGGACGAAGCTCTATCAGCATGGGCTGCGGGGCAGCCCTGTGCGCTTGGCGAAGGAGAAGGTGAGCAAGCCTATCCAACAGCAGCGAACGAAGGACTTCCGGCATGTGGCCGAAGAGCGGCGGTTGAAGCGCATGGAGCGCCTTAAGAAGCAATTGCTGTAAGACCTGCGTGGGAACCATGCACCGATCAACCTGGAGGGACTGACAATCTCTCCTGTGCTATACGAGTGGCCGTCAACCATTCGTGCACAAACTACAACAGCGCTTACGGAGGCCTTTTTATGGAACCGGCGGGAACGAGCGAGGTGCGTTCTCGAGGGATCCGCATAATGCAGCAAACGATTCGATGGAGGCGTGAGAGCACGCATCCCTGGGTAGCGTCGTTTGAGAATGATGAGCTTTTGATGAAGCAGGCGACTCGATGGAGGCGTGAGGACACGCATCCCTGGGTAGCGTCGTTTGCTGTGTGACACTCTTGTGATGATGAGAAACCGTGTGATGAACCTTGGGAAATGCGAGCTATTCGGTGGTGGTGTACGAGCACAGCGACACTGGGCAGAGCTTACTTTGTGGGGCGGCCGGCTTTAGCCGACTCGTCTATTCTATTTTCGACAACAGGCTGCAGGAGCAGCACGTGATGGCAAGGCGGATGTGCGTGGCAGCGCTTCTCTCTTATATGACGGCAATGGGATTTACCCTTTTCGGGCTCCTGAGTGCTTGAGCTTCCAACGAAGTGTAGAGAGCTTCCAATTTCCATCAACACAGCGATGTGAGGTGCTGGCCCAGCGGGCTACGTTGAGTAAGAGGCGCAGAGAGGCGTCGTGAGGGCGAGAGCCAAAGAGTGGCAGGGAGAGTGTCACCGCCCCACCGGTGGTTTCGTTGCCAACAGCATCGTACATGAAGGGCCATGCACGGCCATCGTGAGGGCGAGAGCCAAAGAGTGGCAGGGAGAGTGTCACCGCTCCACCGGTGGTTTCGCTCCGGCTCAGCCGTCACGCAAAGTACCCCCGAGAGCTCCAGCTGAACTCAGGCAGGTATCTGGGCGGCCCGGCGGGTACATCGTGCACGCCCGCGTCGTCCGGAGCGTTGCCGCCGGCTGCGGCAGCCCTCGGGCGCAGCCGTTGCATTCCGCGTCCGTTACGAACTTGTGTGTAGTCTTTGTGTTTAGTCATTGCTATAGCAGCGCGCCGGCGTTACAACGGAGTTCGGTTTTGG
>Ga0115572_10001257_pt1 | contig 20844 bp, 19 predicted proteins | sample COGITO_mtgs_1206_FD_88681 | JGI IMG/M metagenome (GOLD analysis project Ga0115572, IMG submission 88681) | Pelagic marine microbial communities from North Sea - COGITO_mtgs_120607 | ecosystem: Environmental > Aquatic > Marine > Epipelagic | place: Germany:Helgoland, sampling site Kabeltonne... | reverse complement strand
GGTGACACTTGGCATAACCCACCCCTTGTTCCTCACCGCATTACCTGCCTAGTGGAGGGTACTGTAGTAGAGGTATCTACCCCAGACTCCGTTGAGGATAACTATCGTGTAGCTAAGGGCGACAGCCAAAAATGAAGATCTTAGTTACTGGTGCTAGTGGTTTCATTGGTCAGAACATGGTCAATGGACTCAGAGAAGAACACGAGGTCATCCCTCACGAGTGGGGTCAGACAATCTCTAAGATAAAAGAGGTAGACTGGGTTGTTCACTTAGGTGCTATAAGCTCCACAGTAGAGCAGAATGTAGCTAAGATATACAGACAAAACTTAGACTTCTCTATTAATCTCTATGAGGAGTGTATAAAGAACAAAGTAAACTTTCAGTTTGCTAGTAGTGCTTCGGTATACGGGTTAAAGTCATCCTTTGAGGAGAGTGCTCCCATTAACCCCCAGAACCACTACTCCCGTAGTAAGGCAATGTTTGAGAAGTATATAGAGCTACGTAAAGCCCCTATTATTACTCAGACGTTTCGATACTTTAACGTGTATGGGCCACACGAAGACCACAAAGGCGGTCAGGCAAGCCCTCATACTCAGTTTACTAGACAGGCTAAGGAGTTAGGTGTCATTAAACTCTTTGAAGGATCAGAGGGTTATAGACGGGACTTCATTCACGTGGATCAAGTTGTAGACTATCACAAGAGATTCTTTAATGTAAAAGAGTCAGGTGTCTGGAACATTGGAACAGGTGTAGCCAAAAGTTTCTATGATGTAGCAAAAGAAATAGCAGACGATCACGGTGCTGAGATAGACTACATCAAGATGCCTGCAGTACTTGAAGGCAACTATCAGAAATTTACACAAGCAATTATGACAAAGACACGTAAGACTCTTTCTTATATCTAATAGAAGAGTTCTTATTTAGACTGAGGTAGGACTAGTATGGCTAATGCTGTAGATAAAGAAAACAGACCTAATTTAAGAGAGTTTATTGATGCAACAGGTGCCGACACCAACCTTGCTGTTGAAATTCTTTATGGTACCGTAGGGGCTAACACTGACCAAAGGGACTGGTCCCAGATCATGTCAAGTAGTGATCCCCTTGAAGCTGCAAGGCTTGCTACTGGTGCTATGTACTCTGGTGAGAGTCTAGCCACCAAAAATACTGATACGTCAGGAAACTTGCAGCTAAGACCCACTGAAACGGGTCAAGGTGGTGTTGTTCAGTGGAAAGATGGTGACAAACCTATGTACGCCATTACTGCGGCTGATGGTACAGCTCTTAGGGGTGGATACAGGACTAAAGAAGCAGCTATGAAGGCTGCTTATAACTTTGGTCTAGACACGTTTTTAGGTTCTTCAACAGGCAGTATTCTTCCAGAGAAAGCTACTCCCACCTCTTTCACACCAGCTGCAACACCTGTTGCACCAGCTGCTACCCCAGTTCAAGATCAAATGAATATGCAGGTGAAGCCTGTACCTGAGACAGTAAACCTTCAGGTGACGCCTCCCACTTATAGTGGCGGGATCACTGCTACAACAGAAGGGGATGAAAGAGCAGGAACATTCTCTAAGCCTCTACAGACTGCTGGTCTTTCTGCTGTACCTGAAAACGTACAAGTTAAAACACACTACGCAGGTACTCCTGGCTTAGTTGACCCTAATCTTTTATTATCCACTGGATCTTCTGGTTCTGGTCTTGTAGATCCTACTCTCACTTTAGGGGCTCCTCTGGCACAAGGCAATGTTGGAGCCGCCCAAGGGGGGCTTATGAGTAGCACTGTTCCTAGAGAGACAAGCATAGTAGGCACTCCCCACAGGTTAGCATACGTTAACCCTCAAGAAGAAGAGATGATGAAAAAAATGGGAGGCTCTGGTCTTCCTGGCCCTGGGGGTATACCTTCATATGGTTTCTGGGATGACGTTAAAGACTTCTTTAGTGGCAGTTCTTCCTCTGAACCTGCTTCCGGTAATGAAACTTTTTCCTCAGACAAAAACGAAGTAAAGAAATCTACTGAAACTGCTAACAATTCATCAAATAAAGAATACATTACAGCTACTACTTACTCCAATGGAGAGTGGGGCTACTCAACTATTGAAAAACCTGATATTGATGATGACAATAACAGTGACACTAGTAGTGCAGTTGTGGTTAATGAAGAGGTAGTACCACCACCCCCTCCAGTAATTACAGAGCCTAGGCCTCCTGAACCACCTGTTATCACTACCCCTACCCCTACTCCTACTCCTACGTATACTCCTACTCCTACTCCTACTCCAACTCCTACGTATACTCCTGTTAGCTCAGACGGTGTTACCTCTGTGCCTCAGACGGTCACACAGAAAGTAACGGCACCCACTTACGGTGGAGACTCCACTACTTCTTTTAAAGCTCTAGCATCTGATGACGAAAGATCCGGTACATTTAGCAAACCTTTGCAAACAGCAGGACTGTCAGCTGTACCTGAGGAAGTTACTTACAAAACACACTATGCTGGCACTCCTAATCTAGTTGATCCAACACTTCTTACATCAACTGGAAGTAGTACAGGTGGAACACAGCAACTTGTATATGAGAATAAAAGTACTGGTCAGGAAATTATAGTAACGGTCCTTGGTGGAAGCCCTGTTACTTATGTGCCGCCAGGATTCACACCAAAGGGTGTAAAGAAACCTGAAGAAGGCTCAGAGAATATGGCAGAAGGCGGATACATGCAAGGATATAAAGAGGGTGGCTCAGTAGACAAAATGCTTGAGTCCAAGTTTATAATTGCTCAACGTTACGGATACTCTGGGCCTAAGACCAATGAGTCCCTTAACGCATATGCTAAATCAAGCCCCTTAATTTCAGGTAAGTTTAGACAAATAGGGGCTATGATGAACCAAGGTGGTCTAGCCATGGCTCAGGGTGGTACGGTACCTAACCAAGCTACGATTGGGGGTCAGCCTCACCGTCTTGCTTACGTTAACCCTCAAAAAGAGTCTATGATGAAAGCTGCTGGAGGTGCTGGTGTTCCTTCTTATGGTGGTATCCCAGCTTACTTTACTATTGGACCCGGTACAACGGTAGGGCAAACTACTACAGATCCTGGTACAGGAACAGTCTACACTTGGAATGGAGCTTCTTGGACCACAGATCAAGGTTACGATGTAGGTCCAGGTATGGGGTCAGGATCAGAAAACACTAATACTAATACTAATACTGCTGCTGGAAATTTTCAGCAAATGCAACAGAATTTAGTTAATCAGACTATGCAGCCAACGCAAGCTAATGTACAGTACATTCAGCCTACAGCAAATCAATACATGCCTGTTGATGCTGGTCAAGCAGTTCCTGTAGCCCCTTATGCTGAGGCAGCTACAGTGGGGACTGTACAGCAGGCAGAACTACCCACTAACACCGCAGCCTCTACCTTTGATTCTTTTAATGTGTTTCCTGGGGTATCTGCTGAAACGTCTGCTATGCAACCTGCACAGGGTGCAGTATCAGATCAAGCCCAAGTATCAGCTGCTCAACAGCAGGGATCTGCTGTAACAGGAATGCAGGCTGCTCAAGGCCAAGCAACAATGGTCAATGCACCAGCTGCCCGTGAGATCCAAGAAGGTGAACTTATCTCTGGTGTTGCAGACGCAGAGAAAGCTGCTCAGTTCAACGAACAGATTCAAGCTGCTGAGGCTACACCAACCAAGCAAGCCACTGTAGCTGGTCAACTAGAAACTCTCATGCAGCAGTTTGAGGGTGGTGAAACACCTGCTTGGGCTGCAGGCTCTATGAGAGCAGCAATGTCTAACCTTGCAGCACGTGGTTTGGGTGCTTCCAGCATGGCTGGTCAGGCTGTTATCCAAGCTGCTATGGAGTCTGCAATCCCTATTGCTCAGATGGATGCACAGACACAAGCAACCTTTGAAGCACAGAACTTGTCTAACCGTCAGCAACGTGCTATGCTTGCTGCACAACAACGTGCTCAGTTTCTTGGTATGGAGTTTGACCAAGCCTTCCAGGCTCGTGTAGCTAACTCCTCACGTATTGGTGATATTGCCAATATGAACTTCACAGCAGAGCAAAACATTGCTCTTGAGAACTCTCGTGCTGCGAATACCATGAACCTTAACAACCTGTCTAATAGCCAAGCTATGGTGATGGCAGAGGCTGCTGCATTGTCTAACTTAGACATGGCAAACCTAAACAATAGACAACAGGCTGCTGTCCAGAATGCTCAAAACTTTATGCAGATGGATATGGCTAACTTGTCTAATGAACAGCAGACTGCTATGTTCAAGACACAGCAAAACGTTCAGGCTTTGTTTACTGATCAAGCTGCTGAAAATGCTTCACGTCAGTTTAACGCATCAAGTGAAAATCAAACAAGTCAGTTCTTCTCAAACCTAGCTAACCAAACTGCACAGTTCAATGCGTCACAGCAGAATGCGATGGACCAGTTCAATATAAATTCGGTGAACGCATTGAGAGAGTTTAACTCTAACATTCAGCAACAACGTGATATGTTTAATGCACAGAATGGTTTGGTCATTGCTCAGTCAAATGCACAGTGGAGACAAAACCTAGATACCTTAAACACTGCAGCACTTAATGAGAGCAACAGGGACTTTGCTTCAACGATGAACGGACTCACAGCTGGTAACCTAGAGCAGATCTGGCAACGTGAACGTGACATTATGAGCTTTGCTTTCTCATCTTCTGAGAGTGCACAAGATAGAGCACTCAGCATTCTTATGGCTGATATGGAAGTTTCAGCCTTGGACAAGAAACTTCAGGCGGCTGAAGACACAGGAAAGACAAAGTTCCTCCTAGACGTTTTTGAAGATCCCTTGAAGAGCTTAGCATCTGATCTTGTCGGTGGATTTATTTAAGTAGAGAAGAGTTATACACATGAATTATGAATCAGGGTACCTTGATGCCAAGAGCTTAGCAGATAGAATTAGATCTGAGGCATCGACTGGAAAGTCTGTTGCAGGTCTTGGTGGGGCTAGGCGTAAAAAGATGTCTGTTAATGCAGATAAGTATAGGGTGGAAGATCCAGAAACAGGATCGGACTTTGGTGCTCTTAGTGTAGGATCTATTTCCAGTCTCTTTGAGGACGTGGAAGCAAGTGATTTAAGGGCTTACTTAGATAGCCTTGAAGAGGACAAACCTTTACGTCCCGTAGCTAGGGCAGAGAATGCTGCCTCTTCTGATCTTGAAACTAGAACCCTTCTCGCAAAAACAATTCAGGCTGAGGCTGGAGGGGAAGACTTCGAAGGTAAGCTTGCTGTTGGTTCTGTTATTGCTAACCGTGTAAAATCTAAGGGGTATGGAAACTCTTACAAAAATGTTATCTTAGCACCTGGTCAATTTTCTGCATGGAACTCTGTGACTAATTATGCTGAAGGTGAGGGTGGTCTCAATATGGATTTAATAAAACCATCTGATGATGCCTATAAAGTTGCTGATGCTATCCTGAGTGGATCTTATGAAAGCCCTGTAGGTGATGCAACGCATTACTACAACCCAGCTGTTGCTGACCCTAATTGGGGTAAGAAGGCTGGTGGAGACTGGCAAGGTATAGGTAACCATATTTTTGGCTATGGAAATAAAGGATAAGAATAGTGGCACTTTCAGATTTTGATAGACCAATTCCTGGTCAGTCCCTAACGGATGAACCTAGAAACTACCCTTGGGAAAGACCTCCTGAGACAAGTGACCCAGAAGAGGCTCTTAGGTTCTACATTAAGAAACTTGAAGACCCTGATATGATGGATAAGATTATGCAGGTTCTGGAAGACACCTCAATGACACTATCTGGCGTAGTTAAAGGTATTACAAGGGCAGGTGTAGCAGGTGGTCGTCATTCGATTGATGTAGGTCTTATTGTAGGACCAGCTATTCATGAGTACATAAAAGGTGTAGCTGATGTTGTAGGTGTAAGCTACGAAGAAGGCTTACCTAAAAAGGGAACAGACGAAGAAAAAGAAAGAAAGAAGGCTACACTAAACGCCTTAGAGCTTCTTAAGGAATCTGATATATCTATCCCTACTCAGTCTGATGTTAAGGAACCTTCAAGTAAAGATGAACCTGAAGAAGAAATAGAAATTGAAGACATGATGGCAGAAGAAGAGCCTACAGGTCTTATGGCTAGGAGGTCTGTATAATGGGTTGGTCTTGGGCTGGTGCAAGTGAGTGGCTTTCAGAAAATAAAGCAGAAGAACTTGAAAGAGAAAAGTGGGAGATAGCACGTAAGGATAAGCTGATTAGTCTTACGTTGCCCGAACTTATTAAAAGAAGAGAAGCAAGAGAAGCTAAGGTGCAAGCATCTACTTCAAGAATTTCTGCGGCTCAGGCATATGAGATAGATACTGAAGCTGCTGCAATTCTTGAGGCTGCTGGTAGGTTAGAGCCACTTCTTTCTCGACTGGATAAGATGGAAAACACTAACCCTACTACCATTAGACAGTTATCTGAAAGATTAATTAAAGACCTAGGGCCAGAACGTATTGCTGAGGCGATGAACTATGCTTTAGATAAAGATTTTCTGGATGAACCATCTTCATCAAAGTATATTGAGATTTTGTATGATACAGACGCAGACGATATCATCTCTAAGGCCACTGAGTTAGGGGCACAAGGTTCTACAAGAGTACGTCCTAACATTGAAATTGATCCAATAAACACAGCAGCTTTTCGTGCAACCAGCCCAACTGTTAGATCACAGGTGCAGAGGGCTATTGAAGCACAAATTGGACCACAGATAGGTGGTACAGTGACGAAGAATGAAAGTGGACAGAACATTGTGACATTTGAAGACCCTGACGCAGCTGGTAGAATTATTCAAAATGCTGTACAATACTACTTTGATCAGACAACGGATGCGTTTTCGGTAAGAGACCCTAGTGAAGTCTTTAATGAGATATACGATAAAACACTTGATTTCAAAGAGCAATCAGACGGGGTGCTTGAGGTAATGGCTGATACCCCTTTTGATACTGCTGTAGTAGTAATGCCAAGTATCACCCCTGCACCAGGCTCTGCGAGTCCTGAAGAAACCCCAGCCCCCTCCACATCTATAGAGGCTATAGGTCAACAAGAAGACATGTTTGAGCAGTTCAATCTGAATTGATAGTGAGATTAATCTAAATGACAAACTACTTTGAAAAAGCAGAGGGAAGTGACTTCAGCTCACTGCAAGAAGATGACGAGTTCAAAAAAGACTTGGTTAGGTTCTTTTCCGGTGGTCGTTACGGTTTATCTGCTGAACAAATGAGAAAGAGAGGATTTGATGGCCTCACTAAAGATTTTGTTGAACACATGCGTGGGCAGGACTGGAATGAAGTTACTGCCGCAAAAGACCTAAACTATGTTTTGAATAAGGACGTACCAAAGGAAGGTAAAGATGCCTTTGGTCGCCTAATGAAAGCATGGGATATGTCTGACAGTGCTGGTGTAGGCTTTGGTGAGTCTGCTGGTGACTTTGCAGAAGCTATCCTTTCGGCACCTTCCACTTATATTGGGTTAGGTAGTTTTGGTTTAGGTAAGATTGCGTCAAAGGCTGCAGGAAAAGCTACTCAGATTGCTACTCGTAAGACAATAGCTGAGATAATGAAGAAGGAAGCTACACTAGGTGCTGCCTCTGGTGCGATACTGGGTGGTGGTCAAGCTGCTATGCAGGGTGAGACTAGGGAAGAGGTAAGTGATGTTGTCGGTGGTTATGAGTATGACACCAAAGCCCTTATAACGGATATCGCAATTGGAGGTACCGTAGGTGCAGCCCTTGGTGGTGTGTCTGGTTATATTGGAAGAGGTAGACAACAAGGCGTTGAGAAGGTTTTAGCTGAACGCAAAGCTGTACTAGGTGAGGAAGCTAAAAAGGTTTCTAAAGTTACAGATAAAACACTTGAGACTGCACAGAAGAATGGCCTAGACAAAGAAGCATTTAAAATTGTTTCCGATCTTGACGAGATACTTTCTGCTCGTGCAGGTTCTAAAACTGCTGGTCTAAAGGATAGGCTTGATCCAGATAGGGTCGCCAAAGGTAAAGCCCTTCTGTATGCTATGACCAAGAAAGGCAAAAAGACTGATCAAGTGTTTGAGTCAGGTCTTTCTGTTGAAACAATGCGTAATATTGCTGCAGCTTCTGTAGACCTTATGGCTGACTTACAGATAAGAGAAGGCGAAAGAATCACTGAGACAGTAGCTAGAAAACTGTCTGAAGGTGATTATGACGAGACCTTGAAGGGCTTAGACAGTATCCGTAAGAAGTATGGCCTAAGCAAAGACGAGTTCTCTCTGATTTATTTGGCTGAGGCTTCACGTGCTGGTCAAGTACTTGGATTTCAGAGTGCCATAAAAGGTGGTAAGAGGGTCACTAGAAAAGGTAATGATGTAGACATTCTTTTTACGAGTGGTGCTTCCTCTATCTCTGATGAAGAGATGAAAAGAATTGCGAGTAATGCCGCACGTAATACTGCCGACAAGACAGGTAAGTTTGTAGAGGGATTACGTGACGTAGACGCACTTCGTATTTCTCTTATGACATCCCAGCCAGCAACCACTATGCGAAATATGAGAAACGCAGGTATTCTCGTAGCTACTGACCTAGTAGATCAAATAAATAAGACACTGTACAAGGGTCTATTTAAGGGTGATGCTAACGCAGTAAAGAACTTCCTTCCTAATGCTACCGCAATTATAAGGGGCTACTCCTTAGACAACACAGATGCTAAGATAATAAGAAGTCTTATGCTTGATGAAATGCCTGAGCAATCTAGACGGCTATACAATAATGCTATGCGACTAGAGACTGCTCTTGAGGGTAACTCACGCATGGCTAAGGCTGGTCGTTTTTTCAACATGGCAAACATGGCTTCTGACTCTGTGCTTAAAGAAGGTATGTTCTACGGATCTTTAGATCGTCAGTTTAGAGACATAGATGCAAATCTTGGAGAATGGTTAAGATCAAATAAAAAACTAGAAGACTTACCAGAAGGTATCTCTATTGAAAAAGCCATTGACGAAGCCAACAGGTTAACCCTTCAAAAGGACTTCAAGGGTGACAAATCTCTTGTAGGTACGGGAGCCAGAAAACTAGTAGACATTAATCGAAAGATCCCATTCTTAATTTCTACTGCAGCTGGTGTTCCTTTTCCAAGGTACTTGGCTAACCACTTAAATATGGTTTTGGAGTACACACCTATCGTGGGTGAGATAGGTTTTAGGAAGAATATAATTGGTGGGGCTGATGATCAAGCTGATAGAATAGCTAGGCAGATGACTGGACTCATGGGTATTGCTGGTGGCTATGCTTTAGCAAACATGAGAGACGGAGAGGTAGACTACGGATCTATCAAGAACGAACTAGGTTCTGTCTCAGATATGAAACCTTACCTTGGTGCTGCTATGTGGCACACTTGGTTGGGTGATCGTACCTGGAGAACTGCTAATGGATATCCAGTCACGTCTGGTAAAGAGCTTCAGGATGAATTAGCAGATGTATTTGGTGGTATCCCAGACTTCTCTTTTGACTTTGGTATTGCTACAGGTCTTGTCGAGACAGCCTTGACGGGGAAAGTTACAGAAGAGTTTGAGAAAGACTTAGGTAACTTTATCTCTACCTTCACTATGCCTGCAGCCTTGGCTCGTGATGCTGTAGGGCAGTTTGACTACGACAAGGCTGGTTCTCCTTTTGTCAGAGACTTAGACATTGAAGAAGGTGTCAGTGGAAGGGGTGTTGGTGAGTTTGGTGATGTTCTGACGATGCAATCAACCCGTATGCTCCCTGACAGTGATTTACTGCAGTATACACAGTCATTCAATGGAGATACCGACATTGGTTATTACAGGTTCTCTAATCCTGTAGCTATCTCTAAGATGAACCCTTTAGTTAAGCAAATTACGGGGGCTGTCTCTGAGCCTGTGCTTACTGGACTTGAAGAAGAAATGAATAAAGCTAACTTAAAAGACTGGAAGCTTTACAACAAGAACACTGTTCCAAATGCAAACGTTGATTATCTTCTTCGCAGAAGACTGGCTAAGACTATGTACAAAGAGTTTGCTGCTTGGCGTAAGAAGGCACCCGCCTCAAAAACATACGGGACAACAGCCTACGATGACATAAAAGACCCTAAAGATAGGGCTGTTCTTTTGGAGTCGTGGATTGGAGATAAAATCAAAGCTAAGAGAGAAGAGACAGAAGATCTACTGCAAGACTTTGTAGCTTCTTCTCCAAAAATGTCTCGTGGTTTTGTTCGTAACAACTACGCCCTAAAGTTAAAAGAGTTGGGTGAAGATGTTTTTGATAAGGCAGCAGTAGATCTAGGGTACGAGTCAGCAAAGGATATGCTCACTAGTACAGATAGTGTTGATGTTGAAATAAAAAGACGTGGACTTCTTTTACAAAAAGTAAATAACTATATACCACTTAAGACATACTAATAAAAAAACCCCCAGTGTTAAAGCTGGGGGTCTAGTTTAGGATGATTTGTCGATAGTCTTTTTGTAGTCAAGCATAAGACATGAATAGCAGTATGCTTGTGAAACGATCTCATCTGATCGTAGATACTTCCCAGATGCTAGTAACCCTGACAAGGCAGCACCTGCAAAGTAATCCCGACTGGGTAAATCCCCAGCAGGAATCTCCTTCTTTAGAAACTCTTGGGCTTCCTGCTCAAGGGTTTTTATTTGTTTAGGGGGTCTCCCTCTTCTCTTTTTAATCGTTTCAGTCAACGGTGTTTCTCCTTTAGAGCTTCCACCATCTTACCTAGATACCACTGAGCCTTCTCCATATCCTCTACAGGATTACGTTTGTACCTGTATCTGTGCTGGTACTTAATGAAGTTACCGTGACAGTAGGCAATGAAACCATCGAGACCTAGAACTTGTTTGATGTAGTCGATGCACTCAATACCATCTGTGTGGTTGTAGTGGAACGGTCTATTAACTGCATCAAAACTATCACGAGGGTCTTCAAGAGTAGAGCCTAAACACTCACCACAGATCTTGTTGTCATCCAATAAGAAACCACAGTCTTCACAATATGTCATAGTACTACAACCCTTCCTTCATAAACACCTTTACCCACTGTGCACAGATGTCAGAACGTACAATGTCCTCAACACCAAATTCCACAACGGGTACGGGTACCATATACTTCTTTGCTAAGTGAATAACCTTAGACAGTCCATCAGCTTCCTTCAGGTCTGACTGCTGTACATCACCATTTAGGACAATAGTACTACCTTCTCCCACACGAGTCAACAGCATCTTGAGTTCGTGTGTTGTGATGTTTTGTGTTTCATCAACAATGATAAAGGCATTGTCAAAGCTACGGCCCCTCATGAGGGCCAGAGGTGCCATCTCAATGTTACCATTCTTGATGCCAGTCTCGACTGTACCTTTACCAAGGTGCTTCTCTAATACGTCTAGGACAGGTAAGGCCCAAGGCATAGTCTTCTCTGTTAGGTCACCCTTCAGGAAACCAAGTTCTTTACCCACCGCCACATGCGGCCTCGTGATAACGATTTTATCAATTTGTTTAGTCGCATAGAGGTCAGACGCATACGATGCCGTGACGTAAGTTTTGCCTGTTCCAGCCGGACCAAGAACAAATATTTGATTCGATGATGATAACGCATCAATAAAATCCTTTTGCTTTGCAGTACGTGGGACTAGACCAGATGTTTCTTTATTGGCAGCACCTTTGTAGGTAGTCTTGCGTCTAGTTCTCTTTGGCTTTTCAATAGTGTCAGTTCCAATCATAGGGTGACTAACTCAGCTTCTGTATAAGGGATGTGAAAGAATTTCTCACCTGGACGTATGTACCTGCCACTAGCCTCTCTAAGAGAGTCGTGAGTAAGCAACGTATCCTTGATCCTCCAGATCTTAGACATATCAAAGCTAAAGATATAGAAATTTAGGACACCTTCTACACCTTTGTGGTGTTGAAGTAATCTCTTCTTACGTTCTGGGATACGGATCTCTGCCCAATGGCTAGGCCAATCTCCCTTCCAAGCAGTCTTAACTTCAACTTCATTAAAGTAGGTAAAGTCACCCTTCTGCGTGACTAGATCAACATTGTAATCTTCTTTATTAGACACAACCGTGTGGCCTTTACCTTCAAGGTAGGCTGCCAGAGTGTCACGAGCTGGCTGGTCGTAGGCATCGTATAAAGCTTTACTGAAAGGTCTCTTAATCATTTAACAGGTGCTCCTTAAGTTCAGTGTAACCTCCGATTAGTCTACCAGATCCATCGAAGATTTGAGGTACTGTAGTAAGATTTGTTTTCTTTAGCAAGGTCAAAACCCATTTAGAGCTTGTAGAGTGTACATTATATTCTACGTACCCTACACCCTTATTAGCCATCATTGCCTTAGCAAGGTCACAGAAGTTACACTGGTCTCTTGAAATGATTGTATACATACTAGCTCCTATGTTCCTGTACGAAGGTACTGCTCTCTTCTTTTCTTACGTCTCTCTTCCGGTGACTTAGACCAGTACTTCCTCTGGTCACGTGCTCTTTGCCTAGCCTTTTCGTCAACGTATATCTTAGGACTACCCCTAGAGGCAGCACAGTTACACGAATGATGTGAAAAAGAAATATTATCTAAGTCAAAGAAGAGACCTAATGGGTCTTCACTATGTAGCCAAGGCTCTTTGTGCTCTATTGAGAAGTTATCCCTTTCCATTTGAGCACCACACTGAAAACAAAAGTCTTGACCACTCTTAACTATAAAGTCCCATAGTAAGTCTTTGACTAATCTGTTGCTGGCTGTACCAGGGTCCATACCCAACTGCTTTTTCTTCTCTTGTTTACTCACGACTATCCTCCGATGTCTGTTAGTAGATGGTCCACCCCGCAGGACTTGAACCTGCAACCTACGGTTTAGAAGACCGTTGCTCTATCCAGTTGAGCTAGGGATGGTATTTTATTTAGACTAAGTCTACGATCTCGCAGCTGTCCCCGGTGCAAGCAAGTGTCTGACTTCCAGCCGTGTTATCTTCTGACTCATACTCTGACAGGATTGACCAGTCAATAGAGGATGGCATAATTTCCAGAAGCTCTTGGTACTCACTCTTACCCACCTCTTGATAAGGGGCTTGCTGGTAAGTGTGTTCATTGTACGGCAAGAATGAGACACCAGACATCTCGTCAAAATGTTCGTACACAAAGGCACCTACAGAAAACCATTCAGAAGAACGAACATTTATAGTTACCGATGGTTTGTGCTCACACCATGATCTTTGGTATGCCAACCACATCTCCAGCTGCTCAATGGCAGTTAGGTCTGAGGTGACAATAGCTCCCTCAGGTGCCTTCATGGGAAAGCTAAATACTGTAGTAGAGTCAGGCTTAGATACATCAGGTTCATTAGGGATACCTTGATCCTTCATGAACTGAGTCAGTGGGTCTTTGTTGTCGCCACGTACAGTACGAATGTAATACTCTGAGTGACGAGCATGAATACCACTAGCAGAATCAACAAGTTGGGAGACAGTGCCACTAGGTTTGACACAAGTGATAGCAGTAGAAACAGGGATATTAAGGCGTTCAGCCCACTCAGCATTTGTAGAAACGGCAACAGCTTTAAGATGTTCAAGGGTCTTCTCCAATCCTTTGTTCTTCGTTGTCATTAATGGATTATCCATAATGCCAGTCAAGGAAACACCAAGTAAACGTTCCTCTTCTGTGTTACGTTGCCAGATCTTACGTAGATAAGGGAACTTAGTATGAGAAGATTGAATTGTACCTAAGATGGTAGCAAGACGAACCTTCTTTGAGAGAGTCTCAAGTGTATCGGTAGAACGTACAACTACTTCCGTTAAGTTGCAAAACTGATACGGACGTAAAATTATTTCAGAACAAGGGTTTGTACCGAACTCATGGTTAGGATCACGTCTACCATTCTTAGCTGCTTGCTTCTTAGAAGCCTCACGGTTGAAGATACCACGTTCACCAGACTTAGACTCAATCAGAGCCATCCACTCACGCATGAAGGATAGGCTGTCTGGTTTCTTAGAATAAGCAACAGAGTTGTTAGCTAGTCCACGTTGACCTTCAGTCAACCACCAGTCCCCTGACTTGGCGTGACGCATACGATCATCACTGAGATTACTCAATGAAATCATAGCTGAACGCCTCACCCCACCTACGACAACCACCTCACCGATCTTACACATAATATCGTGACACTCAATAGAGGATAGCTTACGGCCTTGAGCCTCTTTGAACGTATGGATAACGAAGTTAAATAGATCAACAAGTGGAGCTGGACCAGAAGCTCTACCCCCGAATGTCTTAAGTCTTGCGCCTGCAGGACGTACACGAGATACATCCCACTTAGGGATTTCACCACTATACAGGAGTGCAATAACTTGACGGAGAGCCTTAGCCCACCCTTCCTTACTGTCCTTAACGACAATGATAGACTCACTATCGAACAGCTCAGGCACTTCTGGGAGCTTGTTGATGAACTGTCTCTCGACAGAGAACCCAACTCCTGTACCACAGAGCAAGATGAACATGGCTTCATCAAATGACTTGAGATCGTCTACAGGCAAGTAGCTGCAGTTGTAGCCAGCTGTATTGTCACGATCCAGGGCTGGGCCAGCTGTCATCAATGCCCTCATAGAAGGCATAACTTCTAGGCTAAGAATGGCATCCGCAATATCTTTAGTGTAGCTATCCTTTCCTGCGACAGGATAGACTAGGTTATCCATGTAACGTTCTACTGTCTCGTCAAAGGATTCACGTCCCTTGCCATCAAAGTATCTGGCATACCGTGACTTGTGAATGAATGCTTGGTAGTCTGTTGGTAAGTGGTTGTTCATCTGTTGTCTCCTGATCCTTTTAGGGTTCCTCGTTTTTCCCTATCGTCTAATTTAGTAATATTCATTTCCATAACTACACCTATATCAGATAGGAAATAGTTTGCTAGGGCTGTGGTGTAAAAAAGAACATCCCCCAGCTCCTTAATAATTTCATCAGAGGTAACCTTCTCACCATCTCTGATCTTCTTCTTGATCTTCTCAGCTACTTCCCCTGCCTCACCGACAAGGCCAAGAGTGTTTTCTACTAGCCGATCATGACCATGAGTAAGCATCTTCTTCTCAACCCACTTAGAGTAATCAAGGAGTGTCTTACTGTACTGTGGGCTACCACTAAACATCTCAAAGTAACCCATACCTTCTAGGTCTTTCTCACTTATCATTTTTCTTTACCTCTACTTCTAGTATTTCAATATCATCTAGGTCGTACAGAATGTCTTGGATAATATCACCAAGGCTCAGCTCAACACTGTCAGAGGCAATGTAATTTGCCTTTGGGTCTAACCTAACAAGCATCGTCACTTCAAACAACACAGGAACCTCCAAGTTATATAGTCTAAAACGTTCACGTCAAGAATTATTCTTGCAGCCAAGCATCTGGTATGGACTTATCTGCGTACGTAAAACCGTACTTGTCACACCAGTCTGCGTAAGAAGACTTAGCCCCCTTATAGAGCTTTGATTTACTGTTATAAAAAACAAATCGAATATCAAGATCAGGAAATTGTTTCTTGATTTCTTTATGTTTGCGCCTGTCATTAGCAACAAACCGTCCTTTGGTCTCGATTATGATACCGTTACCAAGAACAAAGTCAGGAGTATAAGTCCTGACCTTTAGATCCACCCACTTTATTTTCTCTTTCTCATAGGTGAACTCAACGCCCTTAGCCTTAAGTTCCTTAGCTACATCGTCCTCAAAGCCAGATCTATATCCAGCCTTGAGGGCTGCAGCATTAAACCTCTTTCTGTTCATTGTAGGTAAAATCCTCAGGAACATTAGGTGTGTTGACTACATCAGTCAGGAGAACGTCACCTGTCTTGTAAACAAAACGTCTGGCCTCAGGCCAACATTTCTTGTTGAACTCACAGAAGCCGCATGATGGGTGTAACTTCATGTTGGGGCTAGTCTTAGACTGAGGAACAGGCTCAAAGCCACGATCAGGGATGTCACCCTTAACCATTTCCTTTACCTTCTCAACCTCTTTCTCCTTACGATCCATCTCCTCAGAGAAGTCGTATACATCTAAGCAGATGTGACCACCCACCTTATCAACAACAAGGAAGGCACCGTGTGTCTTGTTGGTTACAAGTGGATCGTCTTTCGCAGCATAGACGTAAGAGCTAAGCTGACTGATATAACCAAAAGGATCTTCGTCACGAAGGTTACCCTCAGCAAACTTCTTGAATGAGTAGGGTGACGCAGACTTAACATCGACTGTCATACCGTCAATGACTGCATCTCTGTGACCAGCTAGACCACCAATATACATACGGTCCTGAGCACCTGCGACAGAATGTCCCGATACTTTGACAATGGCTAAGATAAGTTCTTCGATCATGTCTCCATAAAAGAACTTAAGAAGGTCAGACGGAGCCAATGGTTTAGCTACCGTTGGGTGGTTAATCTTGTACCACAGTTTTCTTTTACAGGGGCTTCCAATGGAAGAGAAGGATAAGTAGCCACGTGGCTTACTCGGAGCAGAGAAACGTTTTGCTGCTGTAACAGCAATCTCTTTTCCCATCTCATTACCTACGATATTATCCCAACCGTTCAATCCTAGGATTGTGTCTTCCATGTCTTTTACGAGTGTCTTGATGTCTGCCATGATTACCTCCTGTTACGTTAAACCCCCACCCCTAAGGGTGAGGGCCAATTCTTCTAGGGAAAGGAACAGGAAACCTAGAAGGGGATTGAGTCTGACTCAAGTTGTGGGGAGGAGGCAGGAGAATCAGACTCAGAGGAGTAGTCTTGGAACATTGAACGTGACTGGGAAGAACCACCTTCTGACTCATAGACTACGTGATCAAGGACTTGAAGTCCAAGAAGTCGGGTTCCGGTACGTCCTGTACGAGTAGGGTAGATCTCTACCTTGACGATACCTTCACTTCCGTTACCGATAAGACCTTTGGATTCTAAATCCCAAGCCTTACCAGATTTATCAGCTACGATAGGTGCTCCACCCATCCAGTCCTGCATTCCGGTATGAGGACGTGAGAAGGTAACCTTGAAGCCACCATCTACTTCCACAATCTTCTTCATGCAGCCTGCGTCTGTAAGACTTTTAGCTGTAGCTTTATCAGTGATGACGGTTACTTTGTACTCACCGTCAGTCTCTGTATTCCATTCGGCACGATCACGATTGGACTCAAATACTTTTGCCCATTCGATCTTACCTTTAACGTCAATGTTTGTTGCTGGCATTATAGCCTCCTTTGTTACTGTTTTAGTACATAGTCATGTTGTATAGGGGTGTCAATGGGTCTCTGCCCAATTTTTCCCTATATCGTAAGAGCCAGGTGTAGGTATCTTAAAACCTAACTCTTGCCCCACTTCCAGCATACACTGGGCTTGGATCTTTCCTAGATGTTCAGCCTCTTCCTTAGTACCAGTGACCTCCACTTGGTACTCGTCATGGATGAAGCCAACCATCTTAAATCGTATTCCTTGCTTACGTGCTACATCGTGCCACCTTAGTAGGCTGTGCTTCATGAGGGTGGACTCACCACTCTGCAGGATACCAGCAAGGGTCTTATGCTCACTAGGTACAGGAACCTTACGTCCATCGTAACCAGTGAAGTAACCTCTCTGTGCTACGTAAGGAACAAGTTTATTCTTTAGGTTGTAGAGCCCATCAATACTAGACTCAAAACGAGAACGAGCAGCCTGTGCTTCCCGCATGTTCACGTTGAGGATCTGACCTGTCTTGGCAACACCTGCCCCCAGCAACCAAGCATAGATAAATGTCTTAGCCATATCACGAGTACCGTTGGGAACAGCCAAGGCATTCTTATTTAGGTTGTGAATGTCTGTCTCGTTCTCTTTCTTACCTTCCATGATAGCCTGTGCATACTGGTCAGCATCGAAGTGACGCCAAAGGTAGTCAGCCAGTACTCGTAGCTGGATGCCATCTGCGTCTGTACCCACGAGCCAAGAGCCAGAGGGGACAGTCCAGCAAGCACGAAGGTGTACATCGTACTGTTTCTTCACCTCGTCCACAGCAGACTTAGGTGTGCCATGAAAGGGAGAGGATATGTTGGCAGTATTAGGGTCTTTGTGTGAGCACCTACCAGTCCAAGCCCCTATGTGCTGTATGCTGCCATGAATACGAGAGTCACCCTTGACCTGATTAATCCACTCTACAAGGCTGCTTCTGCGTCCTTCTAGGGTGAGCCACTGAGCAAGAGCCTTTGCACCCTCAGGGGCGTCCTCAGGCAGTGTGCTAAGGTTTTCCTCAGACACTGTGTACCCATACCGATCAAAGTCCTTCTTCTTTTTATCGTAGAACTGCTGATCCATCTTAGCTACAGACTTACCGTAAGGTTCACCAACCTTCTTACGGGTAAAATCAATAGCTGTTTTAGTTTTCTCCAAGGGATTCCAGCCAGCATCCCACAGTGCATCAATACGAACACGAGAAGATCCAGGTTTAAAGTTCACCCAATCAAAACACACAAGGTCTTCACCCTCAATGTTTGTGATTGCGTGACGTTCCTTAGCCCTCTTTACAGTAGCCATCTCAGTGCCATCCTTCTTAAGTCTGTACTTAAGTCGGTTAATCTCTGTCAGCTTAGGTGGGAAGTCTACTTGAAACTGCTCTTCAAGTGTATCCATCTTTTTCATAACGGAGTTAAGTAAGAACTCAGCCTTCCCTTTATCAAAGGCGAAGCCATAATACTGTGTCCTTACTAACTCAATCTGAATGTTGTGTTCAGCCCTTAAAGACTTACTCCAATCAGCATCCCAAATAATAGGAGTGAAATGCTCATAAAGAGCTGATGTAACCTCGATGTCTCCATACCAGTATTCAACCATTTCGTCACTGAATTTATCAAACTCATGAAATTCTCCTTTGTGTTTGTTAAGTCTGCGGCCCCAAGCATCTAGGCTATGCTTTCTTTTGGCACCTTTAGGTAGTTGTATATCATAGTCCACAAGCCTACTGACTATAAGTGTATCAATGATCTTTGTGGGATCAATAAGACGTGGCTTGAGTAGTTTGTTAATCATTGGTGCATCAAACTGTACGAAGTTGTGACCGATAATAAGATCAGCATCCTCATACCATTTGATGGCTGCAGCCTTAGCCACTGGATCTGCATGGCAGTTCTCAAACTTGTGTACCTCTCCGGTGCTCAAGTCTTTACCGCCACACAACCACAGCTTGTCACTGTCGTGCAGACCATTTGTTTCTATGTCACTGACAACGATCTTCATACCTGAAATACAACCTCCTCCAAGATAGTAGTTTCTGGATCGTAGTAGACTGACCCAGCAGACCCCAACTTAGCAAATGGTCTGTTCTTGTCAACTGTGAAGTGAGTTGTATTCCGTTCAACCTCGTCCTCTGATTCAGTATTACGGCTCAACTTAATACAACAGATGGCCTCTTCCTCAAGGGAAGCTGCATACTTTGTACGTCCATCGTCATTAACCTGCGAGATAAATACTACACCAATATTAAGCTCCTTAGCTAACTGAGCCATGCGAGATCCAAGTGTGGTCAAGGTGCTGGTGGCTGCATCAACACCGGAGTTGGATAGGTAGGCCAGACGTTGAACGTGGTCAATGAAGATGAACTCTGCACCATACACTGTAGATGCCAGACGTACATACTCCAATAGCTGCATTGGATCGTCATGGCTCTGCATCTCAAAGATCACAGTGTTCTCTCCACCAGCCATTTTCTGGGCGGCAGAGATAACCTGCTCTTCAGTGTAGCCCACAGCTACAGCATCCTCTTTGGTACGGACATTCCAGCCCAGCTCATAGGTTGCCATAGCACGGTAGGTGGTAGACTTCATCTCTTCCATGTGCAGCATAGCCACACGGGTGTTCTGCTTGAGGAGTGCAACCTCGAAGTAACGTACAAGCTCTGTCTTACCTTGACCCCTAAGAGCCTTGATGAATGTTAGGCCACCCTTGACCAAGCCACGCATCTTATCGTCAATGCCTGTGTGACCAGTCGCAACATACTCGTATGGGTTTTCAGTAGTGATTGCCTTCTCTACTTCGATATCACCCACAAAGAAGTTGTCAGGGCTAAACCGTTGGGGCTTGAGTGCAGCCCACTTCAGATCCTCACTGTCACCTTCCATCAAGAACTCATTGGCATCCTTCCACTTGGACATGGGGACGTAGTAGAACTTATTGGGCATCATGCTGTACAGCTTCTGAGCCGCAGCCTTACCAGCTGCATCTGATAACTCACCTGCATATACAACCATCTCAAAGCTGTTTATGTAGTCAAAGTTACTCTTGATGAACTTGTCGGACAGGGATGCACTAGGCAGAGACTTAACAGGGTAAGACTTACCTAGAACCTGATAGAGACTAGCCGCATCAAACTCACCCTCAGTAATGTATATACGTTTACTCGAACCAGCATTGAAGTCAGGCCCAAAGAGATCTGTGGGTGACCCACGTTCCTTTGTCCAGAACTTCTTCTCTGCGAAGCCACGATACTTTACGTTGTTGGGGTACTTGAAAGCATACCGAACCGGAACATTGTTCTCACCGTATTGCAACTGAATGTTGTAAAGCTTTGCTACGTCTTCATCTAAGCCACGTATGTCATTGAATCTACCAGTAATAATTCTGGTATTGCGTAAGTCTACCTTAGGTGGTGGCGGTGGGTATGTTCCCTCTGCCCAATCAAACTTCTTATCCCGCCCTGGGTAGGCTCGATTGCAGGAATGGCAGTGTCCTACCTTACTCATAAGGTTATATGAGAAAGCATCACTACTGGCACAGTCCTCATATGGACATGGCTGGTGGCTTATCTCACTGTTAGTGTTTACTGCTGCTGTCAT
>Ga0115572_10001255_pt1 | contig 20880 bp, 27 predicted proteins | sample COGITO_mtgs_1206_FD_88681 | JGI IMG/M metagenome (GOLD analysis project Ga0115572, IMG submission 88681) | Pelagic marine microbial communities from North Sea - COGITO_mtgs_120607 | ecosystem: Environmental > Aquatic > Marine > Epipelagic | place: Germany:Helgoland, sampling site Kabeltonne... | reverse complement strand
GACGTCGATAACTTTGTGGACCAGCTAACCTATGACCTGGATAAAAAATGGATTATTGAGCAAATCGCGTATTGCAAGGATAGAAACATAAATCTATCAATGCAAAACCGAGCCAATTATTACCCCAAGCAATTGCTAAAACTAGCCAAGCAGGACAAATACAATATTAGCTTTTCCACCATCGAATCCATTGTTTATGGCATGGATAAAAAAGGCCAGATTGAGCATTTAGAGCGAGGCAACCGCCATTCCAATGGTGCTTCTTTTGTCTATAAAGGCGTCTAAAAAATGGATATTTTCACCAAAAAAGTGCGGCAGTTATGCGGCGTAGAATTGATTTCTTGCGGCATAGTCTTTTTTGGGTTTGCGGCATAGTGCGGCGTAGAAATGGAAACGCCCATATAGCTGGCGATAAATGCGGCAGTTTTGCGGCATATCTTGTGCGGCATAACTATATATATAAATATATATATGGGGCTTTGGCCCCCAATATATTAATACATATAAAAAAAGCAGCGAGAAACGAAAATTTTAAAAGGGTTAAATTTTGATTAACAGCCAAAGAAAAGGCGCGAGCGCAGAAAGGGAAGTGGCGGGATTAATTGCACTAAACCTTGGCGTCAAATTAAAACGCAATTTAGAGCAAACCAGAGGCGGTGGCCATGACCTGGTATTAGATGGTGATGAACAAATCTGGCCCATTGCTCTGGAGATTAAGAATTATTCCGAGGCACGCCCTGGGCAGATTAGCGGATGGTGGCAGCAAGCCGTCAGCCAGGCAGCAATTGCGAAACAGATACCTGTTCTTTGGTACAAAGATCGACGCCGCTGGCGGGTCATATTACCAGGGCATTTGTTTATGGATGGCGTCACCTGGGGAACAATTGAAGCCTACACCGTGACCGTATCGCCAGAAATGTTTTATTCAGTCTATCGGGAAAAAATAATGGAGGGTCCGAGTTTTTGCTAAAGCCCAAAAAATATGAGTTAAACGGGGAGCAGCTAACAATTAAACAAATTGCCGAGCGCAGCGATTTGCCCGCCAGCAGAATACGCCGACGCATAAGCAGGGGATGGACGCCAAGTGAAGCGGTAGAAGTTAAAAAAATGTCGAGCAGCCAAGCGGGGCGAATCGGCAAGCGTCGATCACCCTGGATAAAAGATTGGAAATGAGGGATAGATAATGGATTTAAATATAACGACCAACATTAATTCGATACAGCGAGGGTTAAGCAAAACCGCGAAACGCCAGGTGCCGTTTGCAATTGCTTCCACATTAACCAAATTGGCATTTGAAGCCATGAAGGAAGAAAAGCAGGGAGCGCCCAAATATTTGGACCGGCCGACCCCATTTACTGTAAAAGGTTTTCGATATAAGAAAGCAAACAAACGAAACCTAATGTCTGAGGTTTATATAGATGGTGCAGCGGCCAACCGGTCCTATATGAAATATTCAATTGAGGGTGGCGTATCAAGGCCGAAAAAAAATGCCCTGGTCCACCCTGCAAAGAACAGCAAATTAAACAAATACGGCAACCTTCCCAGGAACTACGTTAAGAAAGCCCTGGCAAACAAAGCCAAGTTTTTCAGTGGCGTGCCCAAGGGAATGCAAGGTAATGAAAATTCGGGTATCTGGCAGCGTTATGGGCCAAGAAATAACCAGCGCATTCGGATGGTTGCCCAATGGCGTAAAACCCGTGGATACCAGGCTAAATTCCCATTCTACGAGATCACAGGCGACGTGGTATTTGGTCGAGCAAACGCGATCTTTAATAAGCAGTTAGCGTATGCCATGGCGACGGCACGGTGATTGGTGAAGCGGTGTTATGCCTGGCGCTTAATTTGTATTTTGAGGCACGCGACCAAAGCCAAGTTGGCCAGTATATGGTTGGCCTAAGTGTAATGAATAGAGTTCGCCATGAGCATTATCCAGGGACCGTTTGCGAGGTGGTTAAGTCTGCCAAATATAGGAAGGATAATAAAACCATACCGATACGCAATGCGTGCGCTTATTCCTGGTTCTGCAATGGTTTGAGCGATCAGCCCCAAAACCTGGAGGCATTTAGCCGGGCAAAGATCATGGCCCACCGTATTTATACAGGTCAGGTTAATGATTTTTCCGAGGGCGCAACCCATTACCATGCCACCTGGATAGAGCCACCCTATTGGGTTGAGCAAATGCAAACGATCAGTCGCATTGATGAACATATATTTTATAAGGAGTTAGACAAATGACAAAAGCCTTGGACGTTATGTTGCGGGACCGGCCTAAGATTATTGTAGACCGGGAGTATTTTTATATCATCCAAAAAGATAGTGAATTGTTTGAGATATTGAAAGCCCATGGTGTAGAAGATTGGGACGGGTATAAGGCAGCCGAGCAAGAGTACAAAGACGAGGTGGAAGAATGAAAAATGGAAAGTTATCAGAAAAACAAGGAGAGAGCGTAAAAAATCACATAGTCTCTTTTTCTGGTGGTCGAACATCGGCTTATATGGTCTGGCTTTTCCAGCAAAAAAGTTTGCGAGAAAATATAAACGTTGAATTTGTCTACTGCGATACGGGAGCAGAACATCCAGCTACATATAAATTTATAAAGGATGTGGTGAAACATTACGATATAAATTTAACGTGCTTGCGCTGTTTAATAAATCCAGAAAAAGGCATAGGCACTACATACAAAGTAGTCTCATTAGAAGAATGCCAGCCAGATTTAAAGCCGTTTAAAGATATGGTTTTAAAATATGGCGTTCCAAGTGTTACTGGTCCGATGTGTACTAGGGAAATGAAGTCAACACCAAGCGACAAATATTGCAATGAAAAATATGGGCGTGGTAATTATGTCAAATGGCTTGGCATTAGAGCCGACGAGCCAAACCGAATCAAAGTAGTTGAAGATCAATTGGATTTGTTTGGAGGGGCTAAAAAAATATCTAAAGAAAAATTACCTTTGCGATACTTAGGGCAAATAAGCAACATGACCAAGCAAGACATTTTAGATTGGTGGGAAGATCAACCTTTTAATTTAAATCTAACGGAAGAGTTAGGTAACTGCGTTTTCTGCGTAAAAAAAGGAACCAATAAAATAGCATTAGCGGCAAAAAAAGAACCTGAAATGGCGAAAAAATTTATAACTATGGTCCAAGACCCAAGAATCCCTATACCTGCTACAAAAGCGGCCGCTGGTCACTTAATAGACACTATGTATAGAGGTAGATTGTCACTTGGAGATGTAATTGAGTCATACAAAGATGTAAGCATAAAAGACTTGTCTGATTCGATCACAAGAGGCCGACGCTATAGTGCTGATTCATGCAGTGAATCATGCGAATCAATGACCCTAGATTTGTTTGGGCAATAAATATGCTTAGTGATAAAGGTGACGGCAAACTTTTAAAGTGGCAAAAAAACCATGATATGCGAGCAGAAATAGAATGCATTTATGGTGATGAATTTCCAGGCATGATGTTTATGGATGGCCTCGATTCCGCAATCATTGGAGTGGCCCTGGTGAATAGCAATCCATTGGTAACCTATTCCACAGAAAAGATATTAGATAACCTGGTCGATCGAGGCATGGGATTTGATGAAGCCAGGGAGTTTATGATGTTCAACATCTTGGGCGCGTATATGGGTGAGTTTACTCCCCTGGTTATTGATGATTTATTTTAAATAAACTTGGTGAGACTATCGTGCCACCAAGTCGCTATAGAGTAGGGAAAGATAAACAGTGGGGAATAATAAGATGTATTACAGTCAATTAACCAAGACGGTTGAACAACGCAAAGCGATAGCAGCCAAGGGCGTAGAAACCAGACGTAAAAACAAAGCATTGCGAGAGGTTCAAGAGCAATTAAAACGAGACAAGCGCGACCACTTATTAGTGGAGATTGAGGCATTAACTAAAGAGCGTAACGACCTACTATTGCATGAGCATTTTGGCGAACTAATATCGACAATCGGTAATAAGTCGCTATTGCGTGAAAGCGAAATAGTGCAACAGGCAAGCGAATGGGGCGGCGTAACAGGCGTATATTTTTTAATTAAGCAAGACCGCATTGTCTATGTTGGTCAGTCTGTAAACGTATTTGCCAGGATTGGCACACATCAAACAGACAAAGACTTTGATTCCATTGCCTGGTTGCCATGTGATAAGGGCGTATTAGATAAACTGGAGTCGATCTATATACACACATTACAGCCGCCGCTAAACGGGAGGCTAAACAATGGCTATATTAATGCACCATTGGCCCTGGATACTTTTTTGACAGCACATAAGCAGCTATAAGGGTGAGGTACAAAACAAGTTTATTTATGACGTTTTGTATATGTTTTGAGAAAAAGGTACTACCTGGCCTTGTGGTTTAAGGGTGTTTCAGAAGCGCGACATTTATTTAGTTACATAAAGTTACAAAGGGCATTAGCATGATGGAGTTTAACAAAAACCAAATAGCCGAGGCTTTTGGGATAAATTTAACCACCGTGGACAAATGGCGGCGAAGTGGGTGCCCGGCAGAAAAAAAGGGTCCAAACGTGATGTTTTCAGTTCGCCAGGTTAGCGATTGGTTAAGGTCCCGAGATATGGAAACCAGCGGAACCTTGGACCTGGGGCAAGAGCGCGCCAAGTTAACAAAACTCCAGGCACAAAAAGCCACCCTGGAACTAGAGATTTCACGCGGTAATTTGATTCCAATGGATTTGGTGGTGGAAACCTGGCAGGGACACATCGGGAACTGTCGGGCAAAGTTGCTGGCAATGCCAGCCAAGGCCGCCGCGCAGACGATTGGGATGGATGAATACCTGGAGACAGAACAATTTTTAACAGGATTAATCAACGAAGCACTGGACGAACTAGACAATGACGGATTACCTAAACAACACGTTAAAAGCCTTGAAGCTATCGCAGAAGATATGGAAGTCGCCGCCAACGCTAACGGTTAGCGAGTGGGCCGACGAAAACCGCAGGCTATCGCCAGAGTCGAGCTCGGAGCCAGGGCTGTGGCGAACCAGCCGGGCAGAGTATCAGCGCGAAATCATGGACACCGTTGCAGATGCCAGGATAGAAACGATTGTGATTATGTCCAGCGCCCAAGTGGGTAAAACTGAGATCATCAACAATATAGTGGGCTACTTTATAGACCAGGACCCAAGCCCAATGATGGTGTTACAGCCGACCGTCGAAATGGCAAAGACCTGGAGCCATGACCGGCTAGCGCCAATGGTGAGAGATACACCGGCGCTGAAGTCACTAATTGCAGATAACAAGAGCCGGGCGTCAAGTAACACGTTATTCCACAAATCATTCCCTGGTGGGCACATTACAATGACCGGTGCCAATTCACCCACCGGCCTGGCGTCGCGTCCCATACGCATTGTCTGTTGTGACGAGGTGAGCCGATACCCGCAAAGTGCAGGAGCCGAGGGCGACCCGGTAAACCTAATTAGAAAACGAACAACGACATTCCACAATCGAAAAATCGTATTAACCAGCACGCCCACCTTAAAAGGCGCGTGCCGAATCGAACAAGAATTTAGCATATCGGACCGGCGTTATTACGAGGTGCCGTGCCCACATTGCCAGCATGAGCAAAGGCTTAAATGGGCAAACGTGCAATGGCCAGAAGGGAAACCCCAAGAAGCCGTGATGGTGTGTACCGAATGCGGCGGCGTGATAGAAGATAAACACAAACCCAAAATGATTAAAAACGGCAAGTGGGTGGCCGAGTTACCAGGAGGAAAAATTGCCGGGTTTCATTTGAATGAATTATATTCGCCCTGGCGAACCTTTGCCGACGTGGCCGAAGATTTCGCAGAAGCCAAAAAAAACCCGGAGACATTAAAGACCTGGGTCAATACTTCCCTGGGAGAAACCTGGGAGGAAGCCGGCGAAAGTTTGAGCGAGCATTTATTGTCGGAGCGCAAAGAAAATTACGCCATCGACGCGATACCGCCGGAAGTGTTATTGCTCACAAGCGGGTCAGATATTCAAAAGGACCGCATCGAAACTACCATAGTCGGTTGGGGTATGGATTCTGAGTGCTGGATATTGGACCATGTTGTTTTGTACGGCGACCCGACACAGCAAAAAGTGTGGCATGAGTTAGAAGAGGTTTTGACAAAAACTTATGATGGCCACCGCATTGCAGGAGCCGCGATTGATTCGGGTTATTTGACCGAGTATGTTTACCAGTTCACAAAGCCCAGGAGCAGCCGCCGGGTGTTTGCCATTAAAGGCCAGGCCGGAATGGGCAAGCCATTAACCACCAAACCAAAGCCAGTGGGACGCACCAGGACGCCCATGTATACGGTCGGAGTGGATACCGCCAAGCGGACCATTTATGCCAGATTAAGGTTGACCAGTGGCGAGGGATATATTCACTTTGGTGTGGACTTTGACGATGAATATTTCCAACAGCTAACCGCTGAAAAAATGGTGACTAAATACCGGCGCGGTTTTCCCGTAATGGAGTTTGTCAAAACAAGAGATAGAAACGAGGCGCTTGATTGCCTGGCGTATGCCTATGCAGCCCTGGATAATTTAAACGTGAAGTTGGCCGCCCTGGCTGCAAAGCGCAAGGCTAAACAAAACGCGGTGGCAGTAGAGCCGGAGCAAACTAGCCCACTAGCTACACCACCACCGCCGGTGAAAAGAACAAAGAAAACGAGGTCGAGAAAAGGAGGGTTTGCTACCAGGTATTAACTGGCAGCGTTTAAAGTATCGGATACCCAGGCGGCCAATGATTTCCCATTGGCGGCTTTTTCCCAGGCGGCTTTTTCTTTTGGCGTGCAACGGATTTGCAGCCGGACAGATTTGGTAATTTCTTTTGCGGCGTTTTTTTGGCCGGCCATGCCATGTGGTTTTTTCATGCAATCCCCAAGGGGCCGTAGCCCCTATTAATTAATCTTCTTTTTGTTCCATTTCATTCCATACTTTATTCATCAAACAAAGAAGGATTGTTGACAGTTCTTTTAACTCAACTAATGAGCATTTGCCAGGCACCGTATTACCTGGTGAGTATGTTTGGCCTTTAAGTGAATATTGATCTGGAACTATATCAACCGGCGTGATGGTGTCAACCTCACACGTTTTTGGCTCAATACAATTTAAAAATGCAATTAAGCCAGCTTTATCGGTTGGCACTTCAATTTGGTCAAATGACCCTAATGCTTTGGCATCCGATTGGGTGCCGGTCCATTGGTTATTTTTGCTAACGTAAAGTCTCATTTTATTTTCCCCTGGGGCCGTGGCCCCGTTATTATTTAAGCGACCACAAAACTTTTTAGATGATATTCTTTGCAATACGAATCTATCTTTTTGTTAAAAGTAAAATGACCTCCAATACCATCGCCCTGGTAATTACCGTTAACATAATTGACCCCGTATAACTGAACCATTGCAGGTTTTCGGTTTGATTTTTTCTTAATTATTTCTATGTCGCCATTTTTAAATACAACTTCAATTCTGAAGCCGTTTTTTATTTCAATGGCTTTAACTTCAGCGATTGTATTTGCTATTTCAATATTCATTTAATTCTCCAAAGGGCCGAAGCCCCATATTGTTGTTATTTAAACTTCTTGTAGGTGGATAGATCGCTAACCATTTTAGCTTCATCTTTTGTCATGTTTGTTACGGTACACCACTCGTAGGGCACGCAAATGCCATCAATCCATATTCCTAAACTAATACCTCCATATTTAGCTGGTCTTTGAACTAAACCAATTTCGCCATCTACTAATGGGCCTTTAAATGTTTCTGCTAAATATTCCCAAGTAGAAACATAGTCGTTGCTATACGCAAACACGTCTAATTGTGTTTGATTTGGGATTAATTTAATTGTTACTTGTGCCATGTGATGCTCCGTTTGTTTATTTACTTAACTTTATCTAACAATCTAATTGTACTGACAAATAGAATATATGCAACACTTTATTAAAAAATAAATAAAAATAAAGCGCGCTTATATACGATTGACATTAAAAGCAGATACGCCTATGCCTTTCGGCATTAGATCAAAGGCGTTTTTGTGCATGGCCAATTTATTTGATACTGCAAATTACCCAGGACGTGAACCATTTTCACTCGTCATTGGCGACCGCTGGACCTGGAAAAAAGACGATTTTTCAGATTACCCATCATCGGCATATACCCTTAAATACTCGTTTCGATTAGATGGTGCCGGGGCAACCGAGATTCAGATTACGGCCAGCGCCAATGGGACGGCTTTTAAAATCGAAGTGGGCGCAAGCACAACGGCAAACTACACCGCCGGCAATTACCAATGGCAATCCTATCTAACGCGCAACAGCGATAGCGAGCGAATCACAATTGACAGTGGTTACATTGAAGTCAGGCCCAACCGGGACCTGGCAACAACGGACCCGCGATCACATTACAAAATTGTATTAGACGCCGTGGAAGCGGTATTGGAAAAGCGCGCGACCAAAGATCAAGAAGCCTATTCCATTAATGGCCGGTCCCTAACCCGAACATCAATTGAAGAATTAATGAAATTACGCGATACCTACCGGGGCAAATATGTGGCTGAAATTAACCGCCACAGAGCCAAGAAAGGTTTAGGGCATCATGGTCGCCTACTAACGAGGTTCTTATAAAATGGGCTGGTTTAGTAAAGCCGACGAAGCGCCGAAAAAGCGCAAGCAAAAGATAAACAAACGCCGTTACGACGCTGGAATTATTGACCGTCTAACGGGCGACTTCAAAGGGTCCACCCTTTCCGCAAATGGTGAGCTAATAAACACTCTGCCACTAATGCGCGGACGGTCGCGTAATTTGTGCATGAATAACGATTATGCCAGGAAGTTTTTAGCTATGACGTCGGCCAATGTGGTGGGCACCCATGGCATTAAAATGCAAGCACGCTCCAGGCGTGAAGATGGAACACTGGACCGCCAGGATAATATGTCGATTGAGGCCGCATTTGCAGCCTGGTCAAACATAGAAAATTGCACAGTCACCGGGCGACAGACTTGGATTGATGTTCAGAATATGGCCATAAAAGCGATTGCGCGTGATGGTGAAGTGCTCATTATCATGGTCCGGGGATTTAAAAACGACTTTGGTTTTGCGCTCCAGGTGATCGAAGCGGACCAGCTAGACGAAACGCTAAACAAGAATTTAAGCAACGGCCACCGTATTGTCATGGGCGTTGAGTTGAACGAATGGGGCGCAGCCGTTGCGTACCACATAAGCACTAGCCACCCTGGCGATAATATCACCATATTTAACAACCGCCATTATAAGCGCGTACCAGCGGCCGACGTGTTGCACCTATACATGGCCGAGCGCCCAGGGCAAGCCAGGGGCGTCCCCTGGATGCACACCGCGATAAACAGATTGAACCAGGTGGGCGCGTATGAGGAAGCCGAGCTAATTGCGGCGCGTATTTCTAGCAGCAAAATGGGCTTTTATACGTCCCCGGACGGCGATCAGTATGTGGGTGATGAGGACGACGACGGCAATTTGTTGATGGATATGGAGCCAGGAGCCATGGAGCAATTGCCCCAGGGCGTGGACTTTAAAGCCTTTGACCCACAACACCCAACGAGCGCCTACCAGGCGTTTATTAAAACCGCTTTGCGTGGTGCAGCCAGTGGCCTAAACGTGGCCTATAACACCCTGGCAAACGATTTAGAAGGCGTTAACTTTTCGTCCATACGGTCTGGCGTCCTAGAAGAAAGGGAACAATGGCGAACCATCCAAAATTGGCTATCAAATCAACTTTGCCGCCCGGTCTATCGTGCCTGGTTAGTTCAAGCACTGACAACCCAAGCCCTGGCGCTACCACAGCGGAAGTTTGAAAAATTCACAAAGGTTGAATTCCAGCCGCGAGGATGGGCCTGGGTTGACCCACTCAAAGATCAGCAAGCCAGCAAGCTAGGCATTGACATGGGCATTATGTCCAGGACCGAAGTGGCAGCCGCCGCCGGTCGAGATTTTGAAGATACCCTGGCGCAGCTACAAGCAGAAAACGAATTATTAAAGCAGTACGGTATAGCCGTCGAACAAGTCGAAACCCCAGGGGGGACCAATGACGAACAAGACGATTAAAACAGGCTCTTTGCATCGATCGTTTGATCTATCCAGGGACGCAATTAATGAGGAAGCCAGGACAGTTGAACTAGCTTTTTCAAGCGAGGCACCAGTACAAAGGTGGTTCGGTGACGAAATCTTGGACCATGACGCCAAATCCATTCGCCTTGGCCGGTTGAATGACGGCGGCCCGGTCCTGGTAGATCACGATGGCACAGATCATGTGGGCGTCGTTGAGTCGGTGGTAATTTCTGGCGACCGCGTTGGGCGGGCACAGGTTCGTTTTGGCAAGAGCGACCGGGCAGAAGAAATTTGGCAAGACGTAAAAGACGGCATTCGCAAGTCTGTAAGTGTGGGCTACCGCATTCACAAAATGGCTTTAGAATCTGAAAAAGACGGCATGGAATCCTACCGGGCAACCGATTGGGAACCATACGAAATAAGCATGGTGAGCATTCCAGCAGACGCCGGAGTCGGCATTGGCCGGGGCGTTGATGGTGAGCATCAAACCGAAGTAACTAATATTCAAATCAAACAAGTTAAGGAATCCAAAATGGACGATAAAACACCAGAAGTCGCACCAGTTGTCGACAATACATTTGCAATTGAAGATGTAAGAAAAGCCGAATTAGGCCGAATTACTGACATTGAAGCAATTGGCAATCAGCACGGTTTTGAAACCGACGCACGCGCAGCAATCACCAGCGGTCAATCTGCTAATGAGTTTCGCAGCCATGTGTTGAACAATATCAGCAAGCCAGCGCCAGTTGTATCAACGGACATTGGTTTAACGGAAAAAGAAGTTCGCAATTTCTCCTTTATGCGCGCTATTCACGCATTAGCTAACCCAAGTGATCGTCGCGCACAAGATGCGGCAGCGTTTGAATTTGAAGCGTCACGCGCAGCGGCAGACCAAATGGGCAGAACAGCTCAAGGTTTGTTTGTGCCAACCGAAGTGTTAAAGCGTGATCTAAACGTGGGCACGGCGACGGCCGGCGGTAATACCGTTGCAACCGATCTTCTAGCCAATAGCTTTATTGACAGTTTAGAAAACGCCATGGTTGTTGCCGGTTTAGGCGCGACAATGTTGCGCGACCTTAATGGTAACGTGGCCATCCCGCGTCAAACCAGTGGAGCAACAGCCTATTGGGTTGCGGAATCGGCCGCTGTTACTGAAAGCCAGGCAGCATTTGACCAGGTATCAATGACACCCAAGACGGTTGGTGCGTTCTCTGACATTAGCCGCAAGTTGTTGCTACAAAGTTCAATTGACATTGAAGGTTTTGTACGTAACGACCTGGCAATGCGTTTGGCAATGGCCATTGATCTATCGGCAATCGCTGGCACTGGTTCTAGCAACCAGCCCACCGGCATTTTAGCCACAACTGGCATTGGCGCGAAAACCTTTGCAGCGGCCGGCAATCCAACATTTGGCGAAATGGTCGATGTTGAAAGCCAGGTTTCAATTGACAACGCTTTGTTTGGTTCTTTGGGCTATGTCTCAACGGCCGCCATGGCGGGTGCCATGAAGCAAAAAGCGAAAGATGCTGGTTCGGGTCAATTCGTAATGGCTAACGGCCAGGTCAATGGTTACAACATGAGCGTCACAAATCAAATGACGGCTAATACCGTTGTCTTTGGTAACTGGGCTGATTTGATCATCGGTATGTGGGGCGGATTAGATATTAACGTCGATACCTCTACTGGTTCAGCGTCAGGCACGGTTCGCGTGGTTTGTTTGCAAGATGTTGATATTGCAGTTCGCCATGCTCAATCGTTCGCTAAAGGCTCTGGTGGTTCTTAAACCCTAGACCCTAGACCCTTGTGCGGGGTAACACCCGCCCATTTTTAACCAGGTAATAATTAACCAGGTGAATATATGAAAGTTAAAATTTTAAACAGTACAGCCGCAAGCGGCAAAGATTTGTTAGCTGGTTCAGTCGCAGAAGTCAGCGACCAGGACGGGCAAACCTTAATTCGTATGGGCAAGGCAGAGGCATATACAGCCACCGAAGCACCAGCGAAAGCAAAGAAAAAGGCATAACCCATGTCTTTTGTTGAAGATTTTGATTCGTTTTTTGATACGGAAGATTTCGCAGTAGATGCGACATTCGGAAGCACAACGATCAATGGAATCTTTGACGAAAGTTTTATGGAAGTGCAGGGCGTGGAAGGTTTTCACCCGGTCTTTACTTGCGCCCAGGCCGATGTTTCAAGCATTGCCCATGGTGACGCGTTGACAATTGGTGGCGTGGTTTATCACGTCCAGGGAGTGCAGCGCGACGGCACTGGTATTGTCTCGCTAATACTTGAGGACCAAACATAATGCCACACGCACGGCAGCAAATACGCGCCCAGTTGGTGACAACGCTAACGGGCCTTACATCAACCGGCAGCCGGGTCTTTGATCGACCAGTATTTGCTTATGACGTGTTACCGGCTTTAACGATATACGCCGACCGGGACACAGTAGACGACGATTTAAGCAGTAAAACAATTAATTGGCATAACTTGCAATTGAGAGTGGAAGCCAGGGCCAAAGCCAAAGATGGCGTTGAGGACGTAATTGACACAATTTGCAGCGAGATAGAAACGGCCATTTTTGCAGATACGACTTTGAATGCAAAAGTATTAGAGATTTTTTTAGAAGATACGCAAATTGAATACAGCGCCGAGCAAGACAAGCCAAACGCTTTGGCGACGTTGACCTTAAAAGCAAATTATCGAATCGCTCCTGGTGCGCCAAATACTTTGGCCAATTAGTGCTATTCAAACCGAACAAAATGGCCGATTAATGCTATTTAAACCGAACAAAAGTGAGGTCCAAAAATGCTGATGTACAAAAATGGTGAGGTTGTAGACACCCATGCAAGCCAGATTCAAACGATGAAAAACCGTGGCTGGAGCGATAAAGCGCCGGCCGCAAAACCAAAGAAAGTAATCACTAAAACTAAGGAGGCCAACTAATGGCTAATCACGCAGCTACAGCCGGCCTGGTAAAAATAGGCACCACCACCATTGGTGAAATACGGTCGTATTCATTATCAGAGACAGCCGGGACCGTGGAAGATACCACCCTGGGTGACACTTCTAAAACCTACAAAGCAGGGCAAACCACTTTTAGTGGCTCTTGCGAAATGTTTTGGGACGAATCCGACGCCGGGCAAAACGCCGTCACGATCGGCGCAACCGTTGTTTTAAATCTTTTCCCAGAAGGGGCCGACACCGGTGATTATTTTGCATCCGGCAGCGCCATTGTTACTGAAATTGGTGTGAGTGCAGCAATTGAGGGAATGGTAGAACAGACGTTTAGTTTCACAGGTTCCGGCGCTCTTACTTGGGCCGCCGTTTCCTAACCAGTTTAGCGGCTAGGGCTTTGTCCTGAAAAAGCGTTTTCCCCGATGCGTCTGCCGCTAATTAATCGGGGGTTTTAAATAATCGGGGAATTTTATGAGTAATATTTTAGAGGTAGCAAAGACGCAATTTAGGGACCGCATGAGCGGTAAATTGAAAAGTTCGGTTGTGCCCGAATGGGTAGTGGATGGAAAAGAAACCGTCATTTATTACAAGCCGAGCATGAATTTTAAAGACCAGGGCGAAGTGTTAAAACTTCACGGTGAAGGTAAACAAGCCGAAGCCGTGGCCATGACCTTTATTTTAAGAGCCATGGACCAAGACGGCACCAAATTATTTAAGCGCAGCAACATGACTGAAATTATGAGACAGATTGACCCGGACATTATCAGCCGGGTGGTTTCAGAAATGGGCGGCGACGATGTGGATTTTGAAGATGCAGCACGGGAATAGCGAAAGACCATGATTTGCGTTTTGCCTTAATTTTGGCCGAACACCTCCACAAGAGTTTGGAGGAAATCATGGTCTTATCCACCGACGAAATAATGCTTTGGGCAAAATACCTGGAATTGAAGAATGGCAAATAAAGACATAAAAATACAAATCAAAGCGGTCAATAAAACCCGCCGTGCTTTTATGGCTGTTACTGCCGGTCTTGGTGGTATCGCCAAAGCCGCATTTTCAATGAAAACAGCAATTGGATTGGCAGCCGGTGCCCTGGGTATTGGTTTCTTAATTAAACGCTCGATGGATGCCACCGATGAACTGGCAAAAACAGCCAGGGCGATTGGTTTGTCTGTTACTGAGTTGCAGCGATTTCAATATGCCGCTGAATTGGGCGGCGTGGAATCTAGGGCTTTAAACAAAGCCATGCAAAAACTGGCCATTAATATCAGCGACGTGGCCGGCGGCACGGGCGAAGCCAAAGACGCGTTTGAGCGGTACGGCTTATCTGCCAAAAATGCCGATGGTTCGACCCGGAGTGTTTCCGATGTAATGGGCCAGGCGGCAACCGCCTTGGAAACCATGACCAACAAAACAGACCGGGCATCATTTGTTTATGACCTATTCGGGGCGCGTGGAGCCAAAGTAATTAATATGCTCCAGGATGGCGCAGTCGCAATGAGAGCATCAATGCGAGAGGCCGATAAGTTTGGCCTAGTTATGAGCGAATCTTTAATCCAGGGAGTTGAGGACGCTAACGACGCGATTTTGCGTTTAACGTCATACCTGGGCAACGTGTTTAACCGGGTGGTTGCATCCCTGGCTCCAATAATCACCGAAGCCACAGACGCTTTGCGTAATTTTGTCGAGATGAAAATTAATGATTCTGGTGGTATCGCTCAGTTTTCGCGTGACATTGCCGTAAATATTGTTCAAGCCACCAAGGCGATTGTTTCATCTTTTGCAGCGATCAGTAATTCAGTCATTAACCTATCCAATAAACTTGGCGGGGTTTCGCACGCGTATGAAAAAATGTTCGGCGATAAAGAAACCACAGAGGCAGTTCAGAAAAAGATTGAAAAAATTGATGATGCAATTCTATCCACTACTAAAAGCATGAATTCCTGGTGGGGAGTAAGTAAGAAGGGAGGCAGGGAAACAATAATAATGTATCAAATGCAAAAGGAAGCACTGCAAGAATTAATTGATACTAATAAAACATTGGGCCAAAGCACTGACATAGAGTTGTTTAACGTAAAGCCCACCATGAAATCGCTGGACCAGTTAGAAGCCAAGCTATTAAAAATTACTACTGACAATGTAAGTGGTGATGTGACCACAACCCAAACAACCGTGGTCGATGTAACCGGAACAACCGGCAACGAAAGATTTGCACGCGAGTACGAATTTCAATTAGACCATGACCGCCGAATGCTTGAGTTAAACAGAAACCGTTTGGATGCCGAAAATGCCGACAAAAGCGCAGCGTATGGGGTTGCTTTTGAAATGCAAAGAAAATCGTCCCGTATGCTCGAAAACTCGCGCAGAAAAGATATTGAAGATTTAAAAGAAGATGGCAGAGACACTTTAAAAACACTGAGCAGCCGATACAAGGCCGCGTTTGCTTTAAATAAATCCTTTGCACTAAAAGATGCTTTGGTCAATACATACAACGGCGTGGCCAAAGCGTTAAATAATCCATTCCCGCTCAATCTAGGGTTTGCAGCAATTGCCCTGGCAAACGGCATGGCCCAGGTTGCAGCCATTAGGTCCACTCAATTCCGTGCAAATGGTGGACCCATGAGCGCCGGCAGCCCATACATTGTGGGTGAGCGTGGACCCGAATTAGTGGTGCCCAACCAGGCGGCAAACGTGGTCCCAAATGACCAGCTAAGTGGCGGCAATTTCACCATCAACATTAGCGCAAATGATACCGCTGGCTTTGATGAATTATTGACGAAACGGCGTGGCACTTTGATGAATATAATTAATCAGTCACTAAATGAGCGCGGGAGGCCAGCACTAGCATGACCTATCCAACCAGCCCAAAGTTTAACGCGATAAACTTACAGTCTGAAAGCCCGACTTTATTTTCTGAGACAGTCAGCGGCAGGATGCAAAGCCGCAAGATTGGTGGCCAAAAGTGGACCTTCACAGCAACCTATCCACCAATGACCAGGAGCGAATTTAACCCGGTCTTTGCGTATGTCGTGGCCCTGGAAGGGCGCCATGGTGTGTTTACAGTAACACCGACAGAAATAAGCACTAGCAGCGGCAACCCCAGTGGCACGGTGACGTGTTCAGCGGCAGCCCTGGGCGTTAAGTCGGTCACAATTGCTGGCCTTACAGGGGCTTTAAAGGCTGGTGACGTGGTTAAGTTCTCAGGGCACACAAAGGTTTATATGTTGACCGCCGACCGGTCTGGCAATGGTGCAATGGCCTTTACGCCGGCTTTAATTAGCGCGGTCACAACGTCGGATACAGTCACCTATGCAAACGTGCCATTTACGGTTCGTTTATCTAATGATGTGCAAGGTTATAAACTGGGCGCGGGTAATTTCTTTAAATACGAAGTCGATTTTGTGGAGGCTTTATCTTGAGCAGACCCATAAATTCCGCAACCATTGCCGAACTAGCAAAAGACAGTTTTATAATGGCGCACCTGGTAAAGATCGACTTTGAAACAGCGATTTATATAACCGAATGCCCGCAAAATCTGGTTTATTCTGGCGATACCTACAACAGCAGCAGCGCGTTAAAAGGCATTAGCAGCGTCACGGAAACCAGCGAGGTTCAAGTGGGCGCGGTGAGCGTCACTTTATCTGGTGTTAGCCAGGAATATATCAGCATTTTATTAAGCCAGCCGTATATCGACAAACAGATAACGATTAACCGTGTTTTATTAAGCGAAAGTAATACCATCATTGGCGCGCCGATTAGCATTTATGACGGGCGCATTCAAAGTTTTTCAATTTCAGATAATGACGATACCAGCACGATTGTAATTTCGGCCAGTTCGCATTGGGCAGATTTCGACAAAAAAGCGGGTCGTAGGACCAACCACAACAGCCAGCAAATTTACTTCCCTGGTGATCTAGGTTTTGAATTTGCAGCCAACACCGTAAAAGACTTGAAATGGGGTCGCGCATAATGGGTTGGTTAAAAGATTTTATTAGCGACCCGATAGGCACAGCGATTGGCACTATTGGCCAAATCGGACAATCTATAATCGACTTTACGGTTGACAGTATAGGCGAAGTGGTTTCCTGGTTCGTAGAAATTCCAGATTATGATGATGCCGCCGAGCAATACGCAGGGGTTTTGGTTAACAAGCAGTCAAATATTGCAAGCCTACCAGTAATTTATGGCCAGCGAAAAGTCGGTGGAACCAGAATATTTATAGGTAGCAGCGGAACAGATAATATTTATTTATACATGGTCCTGGCTATATGCGAGGGCGAAATACATTCAATTGGTGATGTTTATATTAACGACGTTTTAAGCACGGATTCTAAATATTCTGGCTTACTAACGATTAATAAATACACCGGTACAGATAACCAGGCGGCAGATTCTACCCTGGTCAATGCAAACATTGGCTGGAATAGCGCGCACAAACTAAGTGGTGTTGCTTATTTGGCGATACGTTTTAAATGGGACCAGGACGCGTTTGGCTCCATTCCAACCGTCCATGCAATCGTGCAAGGCAAAAAAATTTACGATAGCCGCACCAGCGCCACAGCGACCGTGGCGAACAGTTCAAACCCGGCCTTGTGTTTGCGGGATTATTTGACCAATTCACGGTATGGCAAAGGCTTGGCAGCATCATTTATTGACGACACTTTATTTAACGCGGCAGCTAACAAATGTGACGCCCTGGTAACATCTTATACCGGCAGCTCAAACCAAAAGATTTTCACCTGTAACGCAGTTATCAACACCGGCCAAAGCCTAATTAATAACGTCAAAGTTATTTTATCCTCCATGCGCGGCATTATGCCTTACAGCCAGGGTAAATATGGGCTAGTTATTGAGGACCAGGGAAGCGCCACATTTGCTTTTGACGAGTCGCATATTATTGGCGGCATATCTATTCGCAGCGAATCAAAAAAGACAAAGTTTAATAGGGTCGTTGCCACCTTCCCGGACCCGTCGGCCAATTGGCAGTTAAACCAAATCGAATATCCCATTGCTGGAAGCGCAGAAGAGGCCGGATATTTAGCAGAGGATGGCGGCATTGAGTTGGTCAAGAATATGGACCTTTCATGCACGACCAACGTATACAGCGCCCAAGACATTGCCGAGATTGCACTAAAGCGTTCAAGAAATGCGTTAACCATGACGTTTAATGCCACAAGCGAAGCCCTAAATTGTTCTGTAGCGGACATTGTAAGCGTGACCCATTCAACACCAGGGTTTACGGCCAAAGCCTTCAGAGTGCAAAAATTAACGCTTAACCCAGACGGCACGGTGGCCGTATCATTAGTGGAACACCAGGATTCAATTTATCCCTGGTCCGTAAAAACGGAAGCGGATAATATCCCGGACACTAATTTACCGGACCCGTTTTTGGTTGCGTCACCATTGCCGACCGGCATATCAGAAGAATTATATATCACCGTTAATTCAAAGGGCACGCAAAGCAGGGCGATCTTTTCCTGGGCAGCGCCAAACGATGCGTTTGTGGTTAATTATGAAGCCGAATACAAAGCCAATGGCGCGTCGATTTATACGTTTATAACAACGACCAGCGCATTAAAAGCCAATGTGGATGATATTCCACCAGGGCAATATGATTTTAGAGCCAGGTCAATTAACTCACTGGGCGCTAAATCTGAGTGGGCTTATTTAAATAACAAGACAATATCAGGATTAACGGCCGTCCCTGGTGACGTTAATAACTTCTCCATTCGTGCCCTGGATGGTCAATGTCATTTAACCTGGTCCCGAATTACGGACCTAGACGTGATTAATGGTGGTTATGTTCGGATACGTCACAGCCGGTTAACCGCAAATGCCACCTGGGAAGATGGCCAGGACATTGGCGAAGCGATTGCAGGAAGCCAAACCTTTGCCGTGCTTCCATTATTGTCTGGCACATACATGGCCAAAGCCGTCGACGAAGGTGGCCGATTTAGCACCAATGCGAAATATTCAGTTACCACCGTGCCCAATATTTTAGATTTTAACGCCGTGGTTACAGCGACAGAAAACCCCAGTTTTGGCGGTAATAAAGTCGATATGATTGTCGATAGTAATGTTTTAAAACTGGACGGCGCGCCCAGGTATATATTAGCCGAAAACAGCGATTTTTTAATTGCCGAAAACGGCGACAGATTAGCGCGTGAAATTGGAGATATAGGCGTTATAGAATCCAGCGGGGCATATTATTTTGCAAATTCCGTGGACCTTGGCGAAACATACACCAGCCGTTTAACTGCCAATTTAAGTTCGTCCGTAACGGTCGCGTCAGACTTGATTGACTATCGGACCGCAAATATTGATACCTGGAACAATTTCGACGGCGCTAGTTCAGACGCAATCACCGCTGTTTTAGAATTAAGGACCACAAACAACAACCCGGCATCAAATCCCACCTGGACAGATTGGGCACCCTTTTTAGTGGGTGACTATCACGCCAGGGCGTATGAATTTAGAGTGATCGTCACTAACACCGATTCAGATTATAACATAGCAATAACAGCCCTTTCGGTGACGGTTGATATGCCCGACCGGGTGGAAAAAGCCAGCGATTTATCGGTGTCTGCAAGCAGTACAGCGGTTTCATTTGGCAGCAATTTTAAAGCGGTCCCGGTTGTTGGTGTCACCATGAACGATTCAAACAGCGGTGACTACTTTAGGGTCACAAGCAAAGCCAGGACAGGTTTTACGGTCCAGTGTTTTAATTCATCAAATACAGGCATTGCAAGGTCCATTAATTGGCAAGCAATTGGCTATGGAAAAGAGGCAGCGTAATGGCACAGCATGACTATGATATAGCAAACGGGACGGGGGCAGCCGTCAGGACAGATATTAATAATGTCCTAGATGCTGTTGTTAGTCAAAACAGCGGCGGCAGCGAACCAAGCACGACTTTTTCATATCAATATTGGGCAGACACCACAGCCGGCCTTTTGAAGATTAGAAACGGCGCGAATAATGCCTGGGTGACAGTGGGGGCATTAGACGCCGCAAACCTGGGCCTGGCGACATTAGCCAGCCCGGCATTAACAGGCAACCCAACAGCGCCAACACCAGCCAGTGGCGACAATGATACCAGCGTGGCCACAACAGCGTTTGTAAAAACATTAGTCGATTCGGCAGTGGCAACGGCAGTGGGTAATTTGACAGATGCCCAAATGCCCCAAGGTTCAGTGGTTCAAGTTAAAACTTTTAGGACTGAGGGAGCAGAAAATACAAATTCTACATCTTTTGTTGGTTCCTCATTGACAGGTTCAATAACCCCGCAAAGTTCGTCAAATAAAATATTAGTAATTTGCAACGTCACTTGCACAAGTGGGGCCAATATAAGTGGTGGCCCAGTATATATAACCGCTTATAGAGGGTCAGGTTTAGGTACTAATCTAAGTGGAACTAATCTTGCGGCTTTTGCAAATTCGCAACTTGCTCCCGGATTTGGTGTTTGGGACCCACTTGGTTCCACAAATACTAGCGGTGACAAATGGGGTCAATTAAATATTAATCATCTTGATTCACCATCCAGCACATCCTCAGTTAATTATACAGTTGGCTTTAGAAGTATGTATTCAAATCATAGTGCAATGGTCGGTGGAAACACATCTTTTCCAGCCGCATCAACAATGACACTCATGGAAATTAAGGGGTAATTTATGGCAGACGTAAAAATAAGTGAATTAACGGCACTCACAAGCCCCGATGGTGCAGAAGAGTTGGTGGTCAATGATGGTGGAACTACTAAGAAGATAACGATAACTAATGCAACATCTGCAAGTCTACCTAAAGCTGGCGGCACTATGACAGGCAATCTAGCCACAGCAGGTATCAGCAGT
>Ga0115572_10001254_pt1 | contig 20881 bp, 24 predicted proteins | sample COGITO_mtgs_1206_FD_88681 | JGI IMG/M metagenome (GOLD analysis project Ga0115572, IMG submission 88681) | Pelagic marine microbial communities from North Sea - COGITO_mtgs_120607 | ecosystem: Environmental > Aquatic > Marine > Epipelagic | place: Germany:Helgoland, sampling site Kabeltonne... | reverse complement strand
TACCGTACTTTATTTTGACTAATTTATGCCCTAGGGCCGTTTTTGACTCAACAAGTAACATAAAGATACGTTATTAGTCTTTTATAAAGTGATTAGCACAGACTATCGATGTAGTGCATTTAGCTTAATTATGGTATGATTTCGCTTAATTATGGTATTATTTTATCCTTATGCTTGATTTAAAAGAAAGTCCGGCATAATTCAAGAATTTTGGAAGTGACAGCTAAATGGTCGTTGATGTAATCGACATTCGGAAAAGAATCCAAAGAATCCGGAATGATGTTTCGGATGCGCTGATAGCGCGCCATGAGCCTCAAACTTATGAAGAGCAATTGACACCTGATGTTGAGCTATCGGTTCTGCCTGCTGAAACAGCGGGGCGTCAGAAAACAGACGCGGGTAACGAAACCCTATCTACCGAAGGTAAAATCAAAACCGAGGACCAGGATCGAGCAAAGGCTATTTCAAGCTACCGCGGCGTGTCTCATGCTCTGTCAATGCCATCCTTCAACTTGAATATTACGAATCGGCATTCAAGCACATTGCTAATTTCACTTATCATTCTGCAACTTTTATCTAATATGATTCTAATCACATTGCTGATGATAAAATTAGGGTAGTATGAATGGCAGAAGAGCTGCATACATATCCCACATCACCTGGTTATACGCACGCACCAACAAATAAAAAATGGTCGTTTCTTCCACTTGTGCTCTCGCATACCTCGCCTGATATGCGGTTTGTTACGTCTCAGAAATTTGGGTGGCTTCGGGAAAAACGCTATCTTATTTTTACAGAAGCGGGGCCGATTGAATTTGCGTTTCGCCCAACCACTTTTCTGACTAGCCTTGGAATGCTGAGTGCTGCGTCGCTATTGACACTGGCTACATTTTATTTTTTGCCGCCACTCTCAAGCTTCTTCGCTCGGGGTCTTGTTGCTCAGACTGCCTCACAAGCAGACCAGTTCCGAGATACTGATAAGCCCACCGAGGCGGCATCAAAACTAATCTCTGGTGCTGGTGATTATCTGGCCTTTATGAGTGATAATCTAATTGAATTCGTTCTCCCCCAGCCTGAGCAGACAATACCGAATGCTCCACCTGAGTTTACTGTCGGCGCAAGCACTAAGGTAGCACGGCGCCTGCCCGAAGAAATGCTGGGAGAGGCAGATGAGGCCTCACCCGACCTTGCCAATCCCGAACCGGTTTCGAGTATCATGGCAACTAGGGGAATTGCTAAACCGCCAATGTCTGACGTTGAATCCTCCCTGCCTGAACTTTCTTCACCAACAACACGCCCTTTTGAAGAAATGGACGCAGAATATGTTGGATATAACAGCCTGTCTGATGCTCCTATTTTGGGTAATAAGCTAAAGTTTTATCGCCGCTTCCATAGCCTTTTATTTGAAATCCAAGCGATTGAACGACTATTTGATTCTCTGTCAATTACACCTGATAACCCACCGTCATCATGGGATATATCAGCTCCAATCTCAGAAGAGCAAATCCCAAAGCTTCTCCTTTTGAGGGAAAGCTGGCGTGACGTCATGGGTCAAATACCTCTAAAACCGCCAATGCGTTATTATTATATCTCAAGTAAATATGGGCCTAGAAAAAATAAGAAAACAGGCTTAAGTCGTTTCCATCATGGGGTTGATATGGCCGGCACCTGGCACTCACCTGTTCTCCCCGCTGCAAATGGCAATGTTGTATTTGCTGGACGGAATGGCTCATTCGGTAAGGTTGTTCGTATCAGCCATGCCCATGGGATTGAAACAATCTATGCCCATCTCTCAGACATCAGCGTTAAAACAGGTGACTATGTAACAACCAGTACAGTAATTGGCAAAATGGGTAATAGCGGAAAATCTCAAGGAATGCATTTGCATTACGAAATTCGGACACAGAGTAAATCAGTTGATCCTGTGCCATTTTTGAAAGCTGGCCATGAAATTAGTCTTTCTGGACAGCTTCCCTCACATTTGAATTTATAATTGCGTTTCCTGTTTATTCCGAATAGCGTTTAAGTTTCTGAATGGCACGAAATCTGCATTCTCAAAGACATCGAACCTTACGCATTACAGGAAGATGTCACATGGACCAAAAAAAAGAACTTATTGCCGATATGGGTATTGAAATGGTCCATTTTGATCACTCCGACAAGCTTGAAAGACAGTATGTAGTGCCTCTGGGTCTTTACCTACATGACTCAGACCTATCTGATTCTGAATGGGCTATGGCGCGCACATTGGCAGCTGTTAAAGCCGAATTCTAATCTTTCTTTTTTAGCAAAATCTTCATTCTCGAGGCGAGGCCAGCAATGCTGGTCTCATTCTCTGTTACTATATTTTTTTAGTATGATCAGCGGTACCTAAAAAAAGCCCGGCCCCTTTTGAAAAAAGGGACCGGGATAAGGATGCCACTCGCCAGGGAGATGCGTGGACGCGGCATTTCGAGGAGAAAAATATACTTTACGTCTAGCGCATATCAGATAAACGAGCCTGCATGCGACGCTGTGATGATGACGGAATGTTCAGCATTTCACGATATTTGGCGACGGTACGGCGCGCAAGATCAATGCCCTGCTGGGATATAATTTTCGAGATAGCCTCATCACTGAGCGGCTTTCCTGGCACCTCTGTAGAAATAATTTTCTTTACCATATTGCGTACCGATGCCGCAGAAGCATTAACATCTGAATCACGTGATGTGATATTCACACTGAAGAAGGATTTTAGCGGCATACAGCCACGCGGTGTAGAAATCAGCAAGCCCGTTGTTACACGGCTCACAGTACTTTCATGCATGCCGACTGCTTGGGCAACATCGCGCAATGAAAGTGGCTTGAGGTAATCGATGCCTTTTCCAAGAAAGTCTTTTTGGTGACGAATAATTTCAGCACTGATTTTTAATGTTGTCTGGTTACGCTGTTCTACAGCTCGTTTTAACCAGCGAGCATTTGATAATGTATCAGCAGAATAATCCTGTTCTTTCAAAGACTGACGCTTTTCTGCCAGCATTTCTGCATATGTTTCATTTACTAGAACAGCAGGCAGTGTGGAACGGTTGAGCTCGACCGACCATCCATCTAGCTTGCGTGTTACAATGACATCAGGACTTGGCATTTCACGATATTCAATACCCAGATGCTCACCAGGCTTTGGATTGAGCGTGCGAATTTCCGCAAGCATGTCCAGAATATCATCATAGTCACATTTCAATCTACGAGCTAATTGACGTATTTCGCCGCGGCCAAGCTGATCTAAATTATCCAGCAAGGCGCCAAAGAGCGGTGTGAATAATTCCTGATCGATAAGTTGAAGACGTAAACATTCTGCAAGGTTTCGAGCAAACAAGCCTGCTGGCTCAAACTGATGAAGCTGAAGTAACACGTCTTCTGCTTCAGCTTCCTGACAGCCACACTCATCAGCAACATCTATCACTGTTCTGCCAATCCATCCAGACGGCTCAAGAGCGTTGATAAAATGAGTTGCAATCATGCGTTCTGATGGCTTGGTGAATGTCAGATTAAGCTGTTTAAACAGAAACGGATAAAACCCTTCTTTCTGAGAAATATTATCAAGAATATTAAAATCATCGCTGCCAGAAGCACGAGAAGCTGTTTCACCGCGCGGCATATCAGCAATACTGCTATCGAACCGATTGTCTAAATCAGAATGTTGGGTAGGGTCATCTGCCAACGCTGCACTTTCTTTCAGCTTAGAAATATCATTCCCTTGCATTTGCTCAGATAGCTGCTGGTTCTCTGTTAGGACAGGCTCAGATGTCTTACTTGCGTTTACCGGCGCTTCACTCTGGACCTCCTGCTGATCACTGGCGGTTACCTCTAGAAACGGATTATCATACATCTGTTCCTGCAGGTGCTGTGTAAGCTCTAGATTAGACATTTGCAGCAGCTTAATGGCTTGCTGCAACTGAGGCGTCATCACCAAAGACTGCTTCTGACGCAACTTAATTGACTGTGATAATTGCATAATATATCTCCTCACAAAGGAGACCTTGGGAAAAAGGCACAGTATTTGCAAAACATTCATTTGACGGCATATTTTGTCAAAAAATTAACGAATTTTATATTATTTTTCAGTGCTTTAATAGAAATAGTTAATTTTTCGTTAATCACTCCGTCAGATTTCAGTCAGCAAAAAGAGGATAAATCTGCCGTGTTTCACTTCACATCTTCCTTGTTATCCCGTTAATATTAAGTTCACCCGTTGCTATCGGGAAGACAGGATACAGCAGAGTAAGCCGGTAATATTATCTAAGACGGAGTGTTCTACATGCTTATTACACGCACAAATGTATCGCGAGCACCGTGCCGCCGCTGTCATATATTGCGGGTTTTACTGCTAATGGTCTTAGGCATTGTTCTTGTGGCACTAGTTGCCAGAGAAAGCTTTGCCCTAATTGGGGACATTGAGCCAATTATGTTTGGATATCTATTCGCTAGCCTTGCTGTAATAACCTTCATCATAAAGCTAAGTTATTATTACCTGAAACGTTAAACTGCCTTTTCCTTACAAGCCCTTTACCAGCCTGACGGCAAGGCTTTGATATGGAAAAAAGCGACCATAACTAAAACCAGTCATAAAATTTACAGACCAAATATTTTGTGAGGTCACCCAATTTTTCTCACCTGTCCAATATGGTTCAGCAAGCGTGTTTGGGAAAACCACCTTATCAATTTTTGGCACAGAACATTCCTGACATACCAGAGATTCAAGTTCTTTAAGGGTTGGAAGGCGCCACAAGCCTCCAAGTTCTTTATTAGCAAGTTTGATTGCCTGACGCGCCTCGTCTTGTGAAAGCTTCATAGCTTCACCAGTACAGGTATTATATTCGAATATCTGACCAACAGAGCACCGCATCCATTCTGCCCCTGTTCTCAAATCGACCGCAATGTAGTCACTAATAATATAGGAACTCGAATGAGTGACTTTTGGCGCCGCACTCTCTGAAGAGCTTATGCTGGCAAAGACGAAAAGAAAAGCGCCAAGAATAGCTGATTTCCTCTGTGACCTATTCTGCTTTGCAGGCTTATTAAGTAACTGATGACGCAGATCTCTCATTTGCAGCTCCCACACCCATTTCTATTAAGTGGATAATCGCCTCATTGATAGCCTATGGCCCAAACTTCAGTATTATTATATACTCATATACAGAGCGAGGCGAGCCCCTGATAAAATATGAGTCGTGATAAAGTCTAGACATTCCTTTTTACAGCTCGACAACTCAATTGGTACCATTCTTGCTTGGCAGAAGGACTATTCCTTAAACAAGTGACAGTTTTAACAGAATAATAGGTCAAAAAAATGGATATAGCTTCAATTGTCGGTCTAATTGGCGGCGTAGGCATGATTCTCGGTGCGATGATTTCCGGAGGTGGCCTTGGTCCCTTTTTTGACATTCCTTCTGTGCTTATTGTATTTGGTGGCACATTTTTTCTGGTTATGTATTCAACCCCAATGCCAATCTTTCTTGGGTCTTTTGGTGCAATGGCCAAAGCCTTCATGCCACCAATCAAAAAGCAGGATGAATTAATTGAGCGTATGGTCGAATTATCCGGCATTGCCAGAAAAGACGGCATGATGGCCCTGGAAGGTCAGGAAGTTCCTGATAAATTTTTTCAGAAAGGTCTTCAGATGCTGGTTGATGGCGCTGATGAATCAAAGCTTGTTACGCAACTAAATAAAGAAATTAAGTCGATGTTAAAGCGCCATGAAACAAATCAGACCGCTATCAAAGCGTGGATTGACCTCGCACCGGCTATGGGAATGGTTGGAACGCTTATTGGTCTAGTGCTGATGTTGGGGAACATGGCTGACCCTAAAGCTATTGGTCCAGCGATGGCGGTTGCGCTTCTAACAACCATGTATGGGGCAATTATTGCTAATGTACTTTTCATGCCTCTTCTTACCAAGCTTGAAGGCTACACCCAATATGAAGCAGTTTATCGTGAAATGGTTGTTACCGGATTACGCAATATTGCTCGCGGTGAGTCACCTCGTAATATTCAAGACCAAATGGTTGCCAATTTGGCACCTAAGATTCAGGAAAAAATGGAAGTTGCCTAATCAGACTCTAATCATTTTTTCCAAGGAGTATCTTTATGGCTGAAGCAGAAGAGCAAGAAGTAGTCGAAGAAGAAGAAGAAGAATGCCCCAAATGCCCGCCTGTTGGCGCGCCAGCATGGATGGCAACATTTGCCGATATGGCAACGCTTCTGATGGCGTTCTTCGTTCTTATTCTGTCATTTGCTGAATTTAACGTACCCAAATTCAAACAGATTTCAGGCTCTCTGCGAAACGCTTTTGGTGTTCAAAAGATTGTCCCTATTGTAGAGCAACCAAAGGGGACCACCGTTCTATCACTAAATTTTAGCCCATCACCAAGCAAATCTGTCACAAATGAAATGACCCAACAAACAACCAAAATTAACCAACCTGATCTTGAAGTCCAGAATAAGACAAAAGATAGTGATGGTGAAGCCAAAGATAACGCTGAAGACGTCGTTAAGGCTCTTGAAGAAGCCATTGCTAGAGGTGATGTTGAAGTCCAGACTCTTGGTGATAAAGTAGTTGTAAATTTCACGCCAACAGACGCTGAAGAAAAAGATCTTCCGCAACTACTGCAACAAACAATGAATGCTATTGAAAAGGCAAAATCAGCTGCCGGGAAGAGTGACCAAGAAGTCCTATTTGGTGGGCTAGAGGGCACATTAACCCAGCTCGCCCAAGCTGCACAATCTGCAGCTGATGCCGCTGCTGTGTCTGATTCAACCAAAAAGAGTCAAGCTGAATCAGAGGCCGAGGCCGTGAAGGCAGAAGATCAGCTCAAAATTGCCCTAAAGCAGGAAATAGGCAAAGGCTTGGTTGAGGTCTCTCGCGAAAAAGACAAAGTCATTGTAACTGTTGGTTCTGGAGGCGCATTCCGGTCTGGTTCCGCAGATTTAACCGAAGAAGCGCAATCTATCATGAAACGGATTGCCGGCACAAATAGCGAAGGTGACTCTGAAATCACTGTTTCTGGTCACACAGATGATGTGCCTTTGATTTTTGGGTCTCGTTATCGTGATAATTGGGATTTGGCAGCTGCACGCTCTGCAAGTGTTGTTCAGTCACTATCAGCTGATAATCTGATAACAAATAATAGACTGGAAGCTATTAGTTATGGGGAAAGCCGTCCCCTTGAAAGTAATGATACCTCTGCTGGACGCTCTAAAAACCGTCGCATTGAAATTGAGATCAACTACTAGGACGACTTAGCACTCGTTCCTTGCCTATTTCGCTAGAAGAATGTTTGCGATATCTATTCTAGCGACAATACAAGAAAATCTGATATACTTATCAGTACCACATATTCAAGTACTGTTCTCACTGGGATGCATTCAGCTATGTTGAGGAGTAGACAATGGTTGAACTTAAACTTCAAAAATCTGACGATTCTTACAGTGCCGCTGCTAAGCAGCGGATGGAAGAAAACATCGAAACCTGTATTGAAACACTTAAAGAAGTTGGCACATCAAGTACATATATGACGCTTCTCTACGGAGCTGCTGTTACGGTAGACGGTAGAAACAGAAAGGTCACTGATTTTGCTGATATTGAACCTTTAGAAGATAAATCAAAAAGAGGGTTCATTGTTGCCCTCCACCGCGCTGATCTGGAAGCCACGATTATTGATATTTTGAAAACCAATGGATTTTCTAAAATTAATAAACTACCTGAAACTGGGTTTCTTCAAGTAGAGGTTGAAAAACCGAGTATGGCTCAGGTAGACTCTTGGGTAACTGAGTGCGACCGTCATGTAAGCTCTTCTCTTAGCCGGTCTGGAAAGATTAAGGTCGACGCCCTATCGCAAATTGCCAAAGGCGTGAAAAATGAATTTATTGAACCAGTTGTTGCACACCGCGCGAGACTTCAACTAGATGATTTATCTCTATCAAGTGAAAATTATTTAAAAGTGATTGGCATGACAAGAAAAGTTCATTTTCTCGGCTACGGACTTCAGCTTACGACCGAGGAAGAACATAAAATACTTAGCCAAACACGCCTGCCACTTTTTCAGAAGATCGGCGAATTTATGAAAGAATAGACTTTATTAAAGTCTTTATTCAGGGATTATGTCGGTTTGGAGTTAGTATTGGGAGTCTCTTTGTTTTCCTCTTCTTTAACGCCTTCGCCAAAAGATGAGCCGAATTTAAACTGACATTTTGGGTCGAACTGTCGACAGACAGTCATTGCCTCTTCATCTGAGCGTGCAGCAAGAACTATCCAAAAATAATACTCTTGAAAGAGCCCATATCCGCGGATGAGCTTTATTTGCGCACGGCGAAAATAGGCCATAACTAGAGCATAAATTGCCAGAAATAAAAGTGGGTGAATAAGAAAGCAGACAGCATAGGTAGCAAGAATAGCAAAAAGTGGCTCCCACATCCGGTAATTAAGGAGCCAGAGAGGTGGAAGAAATGTTGCAAAACTCGAATATTCCGCCTCAAAAAGATAAACATTCCGATGCACATTTCTTAGCGCTTCGTAAGTACGATATGCTTTAGGATTATCGATTTCATGGCTTTGTAGTTTGAAAGTAACCCCTTCTGATATCTCAGCGGGTGCATATTCAAGGATACAGCCAAGATCTTGTTTGGCAAAAACGGAGAGAAATAGTCCGTCACGAAACAAAGTAAGAAGAACTGGCTCCTCAATCACTTTGAACTGTTCTTCTAATTTTTGAATATCACTTTCGACAGGTAGGCTGTCTATAGCAACAAGAACGTCCTGCTCACGCAGTCTCAGCTCGCTTGCGTGGCTACCCCGCCTCATGGACTTTATCCGGACGAAGCCTTGTCCGTTTTCACCCGTTTTTTTTGGCGTCGAAGTATCTTGTGCATCTGCCATAGGGAACGTCTCTTCCTAATTATCCTTCCAGCCTGCCAGCTAACAGACTAAACTCTTGGAAAATATGCTTATGGGAAGCTAATCCTATCTTGCTGCACTTCGAGTAATTTTATCATACGCATATTTTGTCCCGCAAGCATTTCAACTTGCGCTGCGGTATTTTTTTGAGAAGCTGAAAGGGCCCCAATATCTGTATTATCAATCAGTTTTTTCTGCACAACATCTAGTTCCTTGCTAAGTTTTGACTCAGTGCCTGCGAGTTGAACGGCAACAGAATTAAGATGGCCCATTGCCTGATTGACAATTGTATCGCCCAGATATTTACCAAGCTTTTCATTAGATAATACCATGGCATCTGATGACGCCTTGATATCAGAGCTCAACTGCTGACTTGATGCATCTATAAGCTTCGCAAGCTCAGTAATTTTACCAGTTGCTTCGCGGTTAAGAGCAACAAGTTCGCCTTGCTGCTCTAATGAGCCAGAGAGCTCTCCAAGAACAGAATTCAACTGTTCAATATTTTCAGCAAAAACAACAAGGCCCTCGCGGTTAGTCGTAGTCATCAACCTCAACTCACCAAGAGTTTTAAAATAAAGCATGGCTGAAAAGCAAAGACTAAGTACAGCTGCGCCCATCGCAGTGACAAAGGTAATTGTGGTATAACGGTGAATTTGAGACACGTTCTTTTCCAACTTCCTGTGTTCGCGTTTAATTTGACTATATTCAGAGGTAACATCAGTTGCAGCATCAGCGGCATCAAGAGCTAGCTTAATACTTTCCTGCACTGAATTCAGTTCGCTTGCCATATCTTACCTCTCCTCACTACCCTACCAACGAGTATGCTAACCATCGATATCGAGAATACCTGACTTTTTCTTCCGGCGACGCGCTGCTGTGTTTTTGGTCGACGAGTTCCTTGAAAAATATGCACATTGCATGCCAGTCGACTGATATACTATTTGTGCAGGAAGATTTTTCCCTTTAAAGCCAAACTGCCTGCAGCCCCAAGGATTACGAGGCTCATATGTCACAAAAAAATGACGACACCCCCGGCAATTTAATCGAAGTTCAACCTCATTTACAGGCGGATGGGATGGATGCTGTCGGCGGCTCATGATAAGGACCTGAACCAGTTAACAGCGTCAGCGATGATAAATCGCAATCCACCGCACACAGATGAGAAAGCACAAATAGCCAATGCGTAACCGCGTACCTGATAGCCAGCATCAAGAAAATCAGCTGCCTGAAGAGATAATACTGCACCAAGGATAAAAAAGCAGACAGTGCTAATCATCTCACCAAGGCTGCGCGGCCGGCGCTTCCGCTTTATTTGGAATTGCGGAGGTTTACTATCTACCATCCTCTGCTCCTAGCTTTTGACCTGTTTCATTAAACTGCATATTATCCGGGAGGTCCACATCTGGCTCTTCCATTAATTCACCTTTATCCAACCGGTATAGATAGGCCAGGACCACCGCAACAGCCTGATAAAGCTGCTCAGAGATTTCAGCGCCAATTTCACCTGTGAAGAACAAGGCACGTGCAAGTAGAGGTGAACGGAATACTGTTACTCGACTATCCTTGCCCGTCTCGATAATTTTTTGTGCCATGTGACCACGTCCCATCGCCAAAATCTTTGGTGCCTCAGATGAGCCTACTTCATATTTTAGGGCTACCGCGAAGTGGGTCGGGTTCGTGATAATAGCGGTTGCCTGAGGCACGTCTTCAAGGGCGGCTTGCTGACGGCCCGCATTCTGAGCGGTTTCCATCTGCATACGCCTGATCTTTGCTTTTACCTCAGGTGACCCTTCTGTCTGTTTATATTCATCTTTTACTTCCTGCTTACTCATGCGTAGTTGTTTAGTATGCACGTGCCTCTGCCAGAAATAGTCAATCGCTGCAATAACGGCAAGAATGACAAGCATAGCTCCAAGCAAGGACGGAAACATATCCAATCCAGTCGCAAGAGCTGAATTCATATTCAGCTTTGTTAGCTGAATAAGAGAGGGGAGATGTGCATAAAGAACAACCCCTGAAACACCAAATAATAGAAACACTTTGAGCAGTGATTTTACAAGTTCAACAAGCCCTTTTACCGAGAACATTCTCTTGAAGCCAGCAAGCGGACTTATCCTGCTTCCCTTGAAATTCATTGCTTTTGGCGCAAAATTCAAGCCACCAACTGCCGCCTGTGTTGCGATAATAACAATCATTATCGGCACACCAATTATAATACCGCTTAGAATAATCAATTCTAGCATCTCGAAAAATTTCTCAACGATTAGCTTATTTAAATCATTTGGGCGCTCGAAATGGAACATGCGGGACCACCGCGTTATTGCCGGCTGAATAAACATCGGCAAAATAACCATTATTACCAAACCAGCAAATAACGTTGTGAAAACGAACATCTCTTTTGAGCTGAGAACCTGTCCATCTTCACGGGCTTTTTGAAGTTTTCGTTGGGAGGGTTCTTCGGTTTTTTCTTGACCGTCCTGACTTTGCTCAGCCATAGATTGCCTTTCCCATTACGAATTCAAGATTTTTCATTGAAGAAACCGCAAGGTCGTTCAAGGCAAATGATATCGAATCAACAGAGACATATAACATCAGAAATACAGCCATTAAAGTTATCGGAAAACCAAATGAAAATAGGTTCAGCTGGGGGGCAGATCGTGTCATTACACCGATGGCAAGATTGATGAGCAACATCCCAATAGCGATCGGCATCATGATAAGACTTGCCGCAATAAACATCTGTCCAGCTGCTGCAATACCACCTTCAACAAGCGCACCAAAATGCGGTGTTTCGCCAACCGGAAGATGCTGATAACTTTGCATCATCGTACGAAGTACCAAAAGATGCCCGTTCATTGACAGAAAAAGGATAGTCATAAACATCTGAAGCATTTTAGAGACAATAGGCGTTTGTCCGCCGGAATCAGGGTCCATCTGGGCTGCATAACCAAGGCCAGCTGATGTCGCGATTTTCTCACCTGCCAACATTGAGGCACTAAACCAGATAGTCAGAATAAGTCCCGCGGAAACGCCAATAGCTATTTCTGTTATGATAACGCCAATCAGTTTCATCTGGTCAAGCGTTTCAATAGGCGGCACATCAACCATACCCATGACGCTGACCCCCAACAGGATACCCATCACGATGCGCACCTGCACCGGAATAAAAGACCCTCCAAAAAGAGGGGAGGCAAGAAGGAATGAGCCAATTCGTAAACTTGCCAGAAAAATCTGGCAAAGCACTGTCATCACAAACTGCATTTCCAGTCCTGGCAATCCGCCCATTCCTTGCAATTCTGTTAATGGCAAATCCATAAAGATACCTCAGCAGACCAGCGTTAACTGACCTGCGTAACCTGATCAAATATGAAGCTAAAATAATCTGTAAGTTGGACAAGCATCAAATTAGCTAGCAGACCAAAGGTGGCCAAAACAAGGACGAGTTTTGGAACAAAACTGAGCGTTGCTTCGTTAATAGATGTCGCTGCCTGAATGATCCCGACAAATAAGCCGATGACAAGAGCAACAAGCAGAATGGGGCCAGCAATAACAACAATCTGCCAGAAGGCCATCCGCAGCATCTCAACATTCATATCAAATTCCATTATGTGAGCCCTTTCTTAGGCCGAATAGGTAGCGACAAGAGAGCCGACCGTCATTGCCCAGCCATCAACCAAAACAAAAAGCAGCAGCTTGAATGGCAGCGATACAAGCATCGGGCTAAGCATCATCATACCGAGAGCCATCAAGATAGAGGCAATCACCATATCGATTACAAGAAATGGCAAGAATAGAAGAAAGCCAATCTGGAAAGCTGTTTTTAATTCAGACGTAATAAAAGCCGGGAGTAGAATAGTAAGCGGCACAGATTCAGGCGTTTCAAAGCTACCCAAATTCGCCATATCAGCAAACATTTTCAAATCATCTTTTCGGGTATTTTTGACAAGAAATCCCTTCATTGTATCGCTTGCCGAACCCAGCGCAATTTCAGCTGATACATCTCCATTTAGATATGGGTCAGCTGATTTTTCGTAAACTTCAGTTAAGGTTGGCGACATGATAAAAAACGAAAGAAATAATGCAATCGCAATCAATACCTGATTTGGAGGTGTCTGCTGGGTTCCCATCGCCTGGCGCAAAATCGACAGTACAATGATAATGCGTGTGAAGGATGTCATCCCAAGAACAAGAGACGGCAAAACGGTTAGCGCCGTCATTAGTGCAAGCACCTGCAACGAGAGAGAATAGGATGTCGTCCCATCGCCAAATTCAGTAGAGGTCAAGGCAGGCAAACCACTAGTAAGGCCAGCAAGGGAGTCCTGTGCAACAGCAGGCGCCATAGGCAACATGCAAAACAGAGCAATACTCAAAAGTGACGCGAGACTAGCAAGCGCACTTGTTAAGGAACGAGAAAAGGTCATCGTTGCTGTCTCCAGCGCTTGAAGGTTACAGCAAAGTCTGACATCTGTTCATCATCCGCTCGCGCGGGTGATGCAGAACTGTGGGGAGGCTTTTTTTCGCTCAGTAAGGTTTGGCCACCATCAGCACGATCGGTTAATTCCATTGGCGCAGGGCCATCCTGACAATTTTCAGCCCGACCATTTTCATCTTGGGCAGCGTTCAGTGCTTTGGTAAAAGCAGGAGAAAAATTAGACTCATTAGTGGTAGGCTGCGGCTGGTTCAACGGCACCAACGATGGCGCAGTGCCTTTAGCAGACACCATCACAAATGTCTGGTCATCAATTTGAACAAGACGCAGGCGCTCACCTTGAGCAACAGCAGTATCTTCGATGACATGGATACGCCGACCAGCATGTAGACTAGAGCGGATAGAGCCGCCTTTTCGGCGCAGAAAAAACAGAACAGCAATCATTACACTCAAGAAAGCGAGAGTAATCGTAATTTGCTGTAATCCTACAATTTCACCGAACATCCGGCATGCCTCCCAGCAAGAAAAATACCAAGCGCATTTCTGCACATTTATCTTTCAAGAAAGGCAAGAACCGTGCCAACTAGATCTTAGGAACTTTATGATGATTTATAATGAAGTATAATACTAATATAAGACTCTGTAATATAATCTTATTTTAAAGAAACAGCTCTTTGAAGGCCACCGCTCTCTTCTGTCTATAATAGCATGCCTTGGCAAACCAAATGAGTGCCGTCATTTTCTTGACGATCATAAAATACTATAGACTTTCGACGCGTTTTTCGGGATCAACAATCTCTGTAAACCGCACACCGAATCTTTCGCCAACCATTACAATTTCACCTTTTGCGATCATCGTTCCATTAACGAGGATATCAAGGGAGTCACCCGCCAGTCTATCCAGCTCGATGACAGAACCTTCATTCAGGCGCAAAAGGTCCCTAATTTTAATTTCTGTGTTACCAACTTCAACAGATAGCTGCACTTCAATATTTTCAAGAACACGTAAGTTTTCAACACCGCCTGATGCCTGGTTTTGTGGAATATCAGCTCCCATATCGGGGGTTGTTGATGGATCTTGTTCATTTATTTCATCTGACATTTATATGACCTCACACTCTATTTACGCTTTGGCTACCTCTGTTTCAGGCGACCATAATATCTTAAACTCGTTTCTGTAAGCTAATTGCTGACTTGCCAGCAACCTCCCCTATCTCGCCGACAAAAATCGGATGTTCTTCTACTTTTACCGTAACACCCTCGCCAACATTCATTGGCAGCACATCTCCGACCTCAAGCCGGGTCAGTCCGCCGACAGACATTGATGGCTGACCAAGCAGCGCGGTAATGCCAAGCGGAATACTTAAAATCGCATTTTCCATTTTATCACGCCAGGGGACGTTATCGTTTGAGGTAGCAGATTGAACGCGGGAACGAAGCTGGGCTGCGATTGGCTTTAATGTTTGCAATGGATAAACAATATCGATCGTATCAGCTTCTGCATTTGGCAGTTGCACCATAAACGAGCAAATAATTACCAATTCACTTCCATCAACAACTGATGCGAATTGAGTGTTTGTCTCACGTCCCTGCTCTATTAGGCTAATCGGCATAAGACCACGCCATGAGTGAGAAAGAGCGGCATTTAGCCCGTCAGACACAAGTTCAATAACGCGCTCTTCAGTTGAGGTGAACTCTGTGCGTTTAGACACCGCCCCATCCAGAGTACCGCCATAAAAAGAGGCTGTTAGTGTTGAAATAAATTTAGGCTGTATCGTCATCAACATTGTGCCACGCAATTCATCTATACGGTTAATATTAAGATTCATAAACGTATCGATACTGGAACAATATTCATCAAATGTTTTAACTTCAGGAGCAAATGGCGTGATCCGCGGCTGCAGTCTTAGCATAGGCAGAAAAACAGAACGGGCCTCACGGGCAAAACGCTCATTAATGAGGCGTAAGGCATAGTAATCACCCATCAAGGATAGGTCATCCTCACCAAACGCAAACGGGCGCACCTCATCTGACTGTGACATGTCTATGCCCACAGGAGAAGATACTTCATTTAGTCCTTCCATCAGTGCATTTACTTCATCACTAGTCAGCTTTTTAGATGCCATTACGACCCACCTATATCTCGTTTTTGTCTATCTTGCCGGTGCGCAACAAAACTTACTGCAACACAAAGGATGTGAAATGAACTTCTTCAATCCCGCCAAATCCTTCAAGAAGCATGAGCTTTCCATTAATACTATCACGCAAAGCAAGCGCCAATAACACCCTGCCAGCCTTGCCTTGAACGTCCTGCTCTGAAAATTCGCTCATTGAATTCAGAATTTCTGAACGAAGCGCCAGTTGGTGTGATTCAACGTTAACCATAACACTTTCGTCGTATTGGGTTGATATACCAATACCTACCTGAACGAATTTACGTGAGTTCATCAGATTAGTTGTGAACGTGCCTGGAAATTCAAAATAAGTTGTAACAAACGCTTCAACTTCAGGTGCTTCTTTTGCCACTTTTGATGCTTCATCAGCTGCTAATTCCTCTTCGGCAGCTTTTTCAGCTTCAGCTTGTTCCATTTTTTTTTCGATGATAGATTCAATTTCTTCTGAGGGGTCTGATTGACCACTTCCAAATAAAAGATAGCCGCCACCAAGGCCTGCAGCGATAAGCAGCAATCCACCAAGAGCGAACGCCAGCATACGTAGCAGAGGGCCACGTTTTTTTGGTTCGGTATTTTCTTCATCAGCCATAGATCAAACCTCCTGTGGTTTGCCGATTTCCGTTAAATAGGACCGGATAGCACGAAACCTTATATCATGCTTTAACATTAACTAAACTATTTGATGCATCAGTAGCATCATTATTTTGCGGTAAATTTGAGTTAGAATTATGGTTCTGGCCATTATTTCGATGACCGTGATGCCCATTGCCTGATTGCTGGCCATTTGCCCCATTGCCATTGCTTTGAGTTGATGTCCCAAGATAGGCAAGTTTCATTCCAGCACCTTCTAGCATAGCAGACAGACGCGACTGAGCATCAGAAATCATCTGTGCTGCCTGCGATGTCTCTGTTCGCATCTGGAGCTGAGCTTCGTTCTGCTGAAGACTTAAGTTCACATGCAATTTTCCAAGAGAGCGGGGGTTCAATTCAAAATCAATGCCCTCTTTTGCATTCACAAGATTACGCTCTACCCGCTTCACAAGCTGTTCTGCCCAGTTTTCATCCTGCATATCAAGCATTTCAAGCCAGCTTTCAGCCAGTGAGCTTGTTAGACCTGACTGATGACCTGATGTTTGGCCACCTGATGTCTGGCCACCTGAACCCTGATTTCCGGCTGAAGAGTTTGCCTCACTAACTACGCCCCCTTGCAGGAGTGTGCTGGTTTCTGCTGTTGGCAGATTAGGCGCAGCTGGCCGTAAAGGCAGACTGGTCTGGCTTTCTATATTGGTCGTTTTTAGCACAAGCGCATTAAATGACTCGCCACCCTCCGCTGCTGCCATTTCAATAGTAACTGGCCCCGATGCTTCTAGCTTTGCCCGTGCGTTCTGGCGGGGCGCTGACATCATCGCCGCAACCTTATCTGAATTCAGGGACGCCATTTTTACACTATCTAAGTCTGATGTTTGACCAACCGTGATGCTAACTTTTTCTTTAATAACTAGATGCTCAGGAGCAAGGTCATCAGCAATCTTGGTGAGAAGCTGGGTTGTGAGTGGCCTTTCCCCTGCATTGCGCTGTGTACTCACACTAGTCGCTACCTTGACCTGTACTTCGAGCTGGGAGGCAGCAAGTAATCCAGCATCACCTTCCTCTTTTTCGTGGGAGAGCACGCTGTTCTCCATGAGAGTGCTAACATCGCCCTCATCCTGACTCAGAGAGTTAGCCGGCTCGGCGCTGACAGCGAACAACAGAGCTGTCGCAAGCGCTCGTTCACCGTCCTGTTTATCGGGGTGTTCTTCCTGCGCCATAGCTTGCAGAATATCAATATTTACGTCCATCTCTTCAGTATCGTCAGTTGATACTACAGCCCCAAAGAGAGCCGCAAAAAGGACATCATCTCCTGCCTCTGTACCTGCGCTAGACGCTGGGCCTTGCGGCGAGATATCTGATGATGAAGACGCAGTAATTATTGACATAAATTTCGCTCTTACAAGATAGGGTGTGCGAATAGGGACATGGACTTGTCATCTTTCAATGCAAGTTGAGTGCCAGTTTCCCAGATTAGCTTTAGCCTTATTTAGCTATCGGCGCCGTAATTCAGCGAGCTGGATATCTGCTCGATCCTGAGCTAATTTATTAGCTTCGGCAACAAGTTCTGTTGCTTTATCCTCTTGGCGGCTCCGCTTATGTTCAGCTGACGCAATATCCTTCTTGAGCATGACCATTTCTTTAGCAAGATGCTCGCATCTATGTGAAATCGAAAGTAATTGGTCACGAACTTGAGTGTTGAACCATGAGGCAGAATAAAGAGACATTCCTGAACGGGCATGGTCTGTTGCTTTATCCGCATCGAGCAATTCTTCAAGCTGGGCTTTCATCGCTCGGTTCTTGGATAGCTCGTCCTGCACAAGACTAAGAGCGCGAAGCTGTTTGGTCAGATGGAGCTTCTGTGTTAGCGCCATTTTTTTGAAAAGTGCTGCGCGGCGTGTCATTACAACCCACCTTTCTGACTAGTCCCAAACAAGCCTGTCAATGCAGCAGCAGAACTTTCGAAATCAGCTAGATCCGTCTGGGGTTGCTGGATAAGTGAAATGAGCTGTGGCCATAACTGAACAGCAAGATCAAGGTCGGGATCCTGCCCTGCACTATAACCACCCATCAGAAGCAAATCACGATTTTCCATATACAATGACATGAGGCGCCGGAACATCTGGCCAGCAGCAATATGTTCTGGTGAAACAATTTCGGTCATCACACGGCTGACAGATGCTGGCACATCAACAGCCGGATAAATTCCCATCTGAGCCTGTTGCCGCGACAACAAGATATGACCATCTAAAATTGCCCGCGCTGTATCCACAACCGGATCGTTCGTATCATCACCATCAGCCAAAACCGTATAGAATGAGGTAATAGACCCTTGACCGTTCAAGCCAGTACCAGACCGCTCAACCAGCGCCGGTATAAGCGAAACCACAGAAGGCGGGTAGCCTTTGGATGTTGGCTGCTCACCAAGAGCAAGGCCAATTTCACGCCGCGCATGGGCAACACGGGTAAGCGAGTCCATGATAAGCAGAACATTTTTGCCCTTATTACGAAAATATTCGGCGATTGCTGTTGCCCGCTTTGCGGCACGAATACGCAGTAAAGGAGATCTGTCAGCAGGCTCTGCAACAATAACCGTCCTACCGCGAGATTCCGCTTTAAAGACAGTTCGTACGAAATCGCCAACCTCGCGGCCACGCTCCCCAATAAGCCCAACCACAACGACATCTGCTTTAGTGAAACGGGTCATCATGCCAAGAAGCACCGATTTACCAACACCAGACCCTGCAATGATGCCAAGTCGTTGTCCCTGCCCTACCGTCAGCAGGGAATTTATTACCCGAACACCAACATCAAGGGGGGTATCAACAGAACGCCGGGCAAGCGGGTTGATTTGAACTCCTTCCAGCGGCCAGCTATCTTCGAGCTGTGCAGGTCCACGCCCATCTAATGGTATGCCAAGCGCATCAAAGACACGCCCAAGAAGCCCCTCACCAACAGGAATTTCATATCCATCATCTTCGACAGTAACCTGCGCCCCAACGGAAATGCGGGCCCCTGTTTCATGGACGCACAGCAAATTATTACTATTCTGAAACCCAATGATTTCAGCAATGGCAAAGTTGCCCCCATCAGTTTCAATCCGGCAGAGCGTTCCGATTGTTGCAGGAAACCCACCACATTCGATCATATGTCCATCAAACCGGCTGACCCTGCCAGACATGCGAACATGGTCATGCTGGGCATGCGTTGAGACAGCCTCTGAAAGCCGGCTAGAAAGGCGGCTCATTCTGCGTCCCCCTTTACATCTATACCCCTAACACCACCCACACTTAAGTCTACGTCCGACACTCTATCTGGTTCTGGTTCGTTACCTGCATCTTTATCTGGTTCTTGATCCGCAGATTGCTGTGCAATTTGTGTTCGTTTTTGCGGCGCAGCCATGATAATATCGGCGATATCTATCGCATCAAGTGAAATGCGGATATCACCAGACAATAGCGCTTCATCGGCAACATATTTCCAACCCAGAGGGCCTGAATCATAAGCCGTCAGCGCCTTCAAATCTTCTGGATGAAGCGCCACAGTAATTGTTTCAGATTTTTGTTTCACACGTTCTGCGAGGCTTTCGATCCGGGCAACAATGCCCTCTGGATTCTCTGAGATAAGGACACCAGCACGCTCTGAGGAAAGATGTATTACGGCTGTCTGAAGAGCTGTTGTAAGCTGCTGTTCATCAACAGCATCAGGACCAGCCGCAGAAGCAACACATGCCTCAAGACGCACAATAACATCACGATGTTCAGCCTGACGTCGCTCATCAAGAGCTCGCTCTTCCTCGCTTGGCTCAGCTGATTTTGCCGCTTCAATGCCTGCTGTTACGCCGCGATCATAAGCTTGTTTTTCGGCAAGCTGTTGCTGCGTAGCAAGCTCCACTCGCAATGCTGTCAGGTCTTCCTCATGCTGGGCCTGGAGTGCATTGATTGAAGCCTGTTCTTCACTTATCTGCGGGACGTCTGCTACTGGCTCACTCAGCCCGGAAAGAGCAGAACCTGCCTGTTCGCCGCCGCCAGAGGGCAGGTTTTGAGCAGCAGGATCATTTTGCGATACTACCGACTGAGACATATTATTTTGGTCATGTAATTTTTGGGCACCCTGCCGCAATTTTTCGGCCGCAAAGGCAATTTCGACAAGTGAGCGCGGTTTAAAATTATTCTCGGTCTTTTTGGGTACGCCATCACGGGCAACAAACTGGGCAGCCTGCGCTGTTTTGATAAGCCGCGAAATCTCAGCCTCACCTAGGGCAGAAGAGGCCGTATAATCATCAGTTTCAGGAACCGCCATCTCCGCTGACATTGAACCTATCCTCTACTTAAACCACAATTAATTTAAACAAAATCATCACCGCCACGACCAGCCAGAACTATCGCACCTTCATCTGACATACGGCGGGCTGTATTAATGATTTCTTTTTGTGCTGTTTGTACTTCTGTTAGGCGCACAGGACCGAGTGCTTCCATTTCATCAACAATATTCGCAGCAGCACGCTTTGACATACAATTAAAGAGTTTGTCACGTAATTTTTCGTCAGCTCCTTTGAGAGCCAGAACAAGCAATTCTGCATCGATAGACCGCAGTAACGTTTGGAGAGACCGGTCATCAGACATTATAAGATTGTCGAAGACAAACATGCTTTCCTGAATGCTCAGCATCAGGTTTTTATCGTTTTTAGCGATATCCTTCATGATGCGTGCTTCCATATCCTGCTTGGTAAAGTTCATAATCTTCGCCGCAGCGTCG
>Ga0115572_10001250_pt1 | contig 20916 bp, 7 predicted proteins | sample COGITO_mtgs_1206_FD_88681 | JGI IMG/M metagenome (GOLD analysis project Ga0115572, IMG submission 88681) | Pelagic marine microbial communities from North Sea - COGITO_mtgs_120607 | ecosystem: Environmental > Aquatic > Marine > Epipelagic | place: Germany:Helgoland, sampling site Kabeltonne... | reverse complement strand
TCTAATGACTGTGCTTGACTAACCTGTGCCACAAGATTTTGACTAGTAGATACTGATCCGCTAATCTCTTCATCACTCATTACTTCGTTATCCCTGCTGTAACAGTTACTGTTCCTTGTACAACACGAGTAATAACATTAGGAGTGCTATTATCAGCTATTTCTACATCATATAGATATCTGCCTGCTTCTATATTTGCTGTTCCTACTTGTGCTGGTTGTGCTTGAACAAAACCAACTTGACCTCTAGTGCCGGATTCTGCTGTTGCAACTTTAGCTCCACTACTCAAAGTTAGAACAATTTGTCCCAAGTTATCGTTATGTGTGCATTTAAAGTCTGCACTTGCAGTTGATTGACTAGGATTCTTTCTCATCTGTGCGTGAACGAGATGATTCGTAAGGTTATATGCCTGCCCATCTGCCGCTTTTAGATCAATAGTAGCGGTAAAGTCTGCACCTTGATCGACTGTTAAGTTTGCTTTAATTGCCATCTTTTTTCTCCAATAGATACTACAGTTATTTATAAATAACAGAATAACCCTATAAGAACTAATTGGAAGAACTATGTCAAGAACAAAGTATTTAACATTCGGTTTAAGAGCAGATAGAAACTTATCTGATCTTACAAATCCTACAGAAGCACTAGATAATATACTGGATGATCTATCTACTGAGTTAGATCCTGAAGGAGTTCCTCTTAGCTTTACATCCTCTGATATTCTTCCGTTAGTAGGTATTGCAGAGACTAACTTATCTAATATTGTGAATGAAGCTGGACAATCCACTCAGCTTATCGGTCTAGCAGGAAGCACGATACAATCAACATCAACAAGTAATACTTTGATTAATGTTGAGCCTCGTATAACTATTCAGGACTATATCGACAACTATAAAGCGGTTCTTGGTGATCCACCTTGGACGCAAGGCGGTACTGGTCCTAATGCGACATTTATTCCATCAGATAGATTAAATGCAAATACTACTGATAATCTAAACAGCATTATAGCTTGTGATCCAGGCAACACCCAGGGTGGTGGCGCACAGGATTTAACTGTAGGAAACAGATATAGAATAGAAGTGCTGGCGACCATTAACCAAAACGGGTGGAACGAGATAGCTGGTACTGTTGATGTGACATACGCTATAGGCAGCATATTCACTTGTGCGGTCACTGTTTCTGATGCTGTTGGTGATGGAAATCACAACACTGCGGCGTGTAGAAATGTCACATTGCCTAGTGGTAACTCGGGCACAGCAAACGCAAACGCTCTTAAAGCAGGTGAAGTATTCACCACTAAAGTAGATGCATCTCTAACCTCTACTGTAGGACCAGCTGATTTTTGGTCAAACGGACAGTTCAAGCTAAACGGAAGAATTCATCCAACATTCACTGATAGTTATGGAGGAATTCAGTGGGAAGGATACTTAACTGGAAGATATACTCAGATCTGGTTTAACACAGGCTTCTACATAATAGAAGAAGATACAGTTGTTGATGGAAGTGATAATAACTGGACTATGCTTAAAGCCATCACTAGCGAAAGCACAAAAACTTTCTACAATATAGTGTGGGAACCTGTTTCAGATGTTACTAGGATAGAATTACAAGAAGAGGACTATAAAAGAGTCGCTATTGGAATGACGATCACCCTAAATGGTAATGTTGCTACGGTTGAGAACATATACAGGTCTTATGATTTAGGATCTAGTTCATTCAAATATTATGCTACACTAGACATTGATGTCGGCAGTACTGAAAGTAGTGGATCGATCCAGACATTCGAATTTGACTCTATAAACGATGAACTAGATTCGGGATACATTTACATCACTGAGGCAGCGAGAGGGAGTAGAAGGCGAGTTAGATATACTGCTTACTGGCCCACATTGACTCAAAATCAAAAGTATAGGGTTAAACACTTCGAAGAAGATGTAGAATCAAATGAAAAACTCAATTTCTTTTACTTCTATAAGACTAGTGGAGTAACTGACTCTTTTGGAAAATATACTTTTCCGTTTTTTAATGCAAATAGATTTTACACACTAAAGCAGACTTCTACTGCAAAGTTGACTGTAGCAGATACAGTTAGTCTGGAGTATGTTCCTAAGCAAGAGACAGCTGGGATAACTTATGGATATAACGATAGTAATAACACAGTTGCTCAAAAAAATGTAAGACTAGAACAAACCGGCACACTAGTTTCAAATGACCTTGCTGACGATGTGTTTAGTGGGACATCAGTGGGAGACTGGGTTATAACTGTTCCTGCCTTCAATACGGACTGGGCCAATGCTGGTTCGAAAGCATATGCCTTTCAAATAGAAGAATATGTAAGTGCTGATAAAGTGTATGTCTCGTCAAACTATAGGACAGTGACCGGGCTTGCAGAAGGTGCCGCACATGATATAATCATAGTTAAAAATAAAGGATTAGTTGGAATATATAAGAGAGATGCTAGAAGTCTACCATTAGTTACAGATTTTAGAAAACTAGATACCGGCACAGACTCTATGAATAAAGATTTGTCCCTTATTTCTAGAGATGATTTAATACACAATATAACTTTTACTGGAGGAAGTGAAGCAGGAACATCTGCCAGTCATGACCATCCATTAAAAATCAATTCCTCAGTAATAAGTGGCGGTGCAACTGAGATCATAGCTGTAGCCCATCCCAATAATAGTGCAGATGCTGACAGTGGCACAATACTTCCAGCTTTAGGATTGTCGTTAGTGTATGCGAGCAAGGGTCTTAACGACCTTTCAGGTCAAGCAGAGTGTCAAGGGGTATACGGTCTTGAAGTTTCTGTAAACTCTCCGGCTGCCAGTCCTCAAAAAATATATGTGACAGATATATCTAGAGGTAGTGCGATGGTTAATGATGTAGTATATTACAAAGGAAGCACAAGTGGCACGCCAATTATAGACGAAGCAACAGATATCGCTAACGGCACTAACGCTTCTCTTGTCACTACCTTTGGTACAGATGCTACTGGTAGTTTTATAGAAATAAGTAGACAGATACAATCGACAATACCTGCAGGTGCAACAATTGTTCTTGTGCCTGACGGCTATGGTGCACCTGGAAGAAACAAAAATAGAGAATACTGTGTAATACCTCTAAATACTGCTCCCCCATTTGAAAGTACTGATTTGGGACTAGCTACTCCATCAACTCATAAAAATCTTATGACAGAAAAACTAGTCTATAAAACTTTATCGGTTAGTGTGCCACCAGCTAATCTGAAAAGCCTTTCTGTATTTGAATTTGGTTCTAACAATGCTAATAATACTCCAAATAAGTACCTAGACTTGAAGCATACCGTGCCGGGTGGAGCAACAACTACTTACAAAGTCTTAATCAATGACAATACTCTTACTACTATCTAGGTTGTAAGCAATAAGAAAAATTGCTCTCCGTTAACAAGTATTGGAGATTTGTGTGTAAATGTGTTACCTGGCGAGGAATTTGTCACAGCATCTAAAGCACTACTTTGTGCAAGATTAGTCTTAACTAGTATAGGAGTATTGTTGCTAACTGGATCAAACACTAGATCACTTACTTGAGATTTGTTCGCTGTTGTTTTTATTGCGTTTCCTGATATGAAAGATGGAGTGCTTTCATCTTTATCCCAAGGATTATCTGTACCAGAGAATGCTCTAACCTCTGTGTTAGTAGCTGTATTAAGTATGAATAGTCCTGGAGGAGCTGATGCTTTTACTTGACCATTTCCTATACCAGATAAAGGTCCACCACCATCAGTAGCACTTCGAACAGTTGCTCCTGTTGCGATAAACACTTCACCATTTACCGGAGATGCATCAGATCCCAAATGTACCCAGTCAGTAGTAGTTGTTGATCCTACATCTATTATTTCGTAGCTTACTCCTACAATTAGTGGTGTTGTAATAAGTCTCGAATAGCCTATTTCAATATTACTACTGTTTGTTACCCTAACTTCTCCGCCCACTCGAACCTTTTCATTAAAGGAGCTATCTTGATATGTCAGAGGAATACGACTCTTTTTAAATTTAACTTTGGCTACTATGTTACCAATATATGAAGTTTGTGAGAATGTGTCGTATCCTCCACCTGCTCCTCCATCTGATGCATCGTCAACTATAGACTCTGGATCACCGCCAGCACCAGTCTCATTGACTTCATCATTGGTCAGCAATACAATAGCTGGACTAAGGTTTTCAAAATTCTGAACAGTAATTGTATCGCTTCTGACTAATGCAACATCAGCTATTGTTGCAACTCCAGAAAGATTTATTACATCACTACTATCTGGATCAACTGTCGCAACCGGAACTAGTTGAAATCTATCTTCTGTGTTCGAGTTGAAAACTTTATAAGGATAAGTTGTTCCGTTATTAATAGATATTTCAGTATTATTCGAGTATGCTACCTTATTCTCTCCAATAACAACTATAGTATATCCGTCAGTCAAATCATTGACATTGTTAAAGTCTACTCTAGCTTGAACTTCTTTAGCTGTTCCACCTGTGCCAGATTGTGCAGATTGATCTGTTGAGTTTACTGTAAATATTTCGCCCACTGCAGGCGAATTGTCTGCCCCAATAGCATCCCAGCCAGAAGCTCTATCTGTGCCAAGGTCTTCGATCTTATATTGCTTACCTACAACAAAGCTGCCGAATGCGGTAATTTCCACTACCGTAGCAGTGCTGTTGTTTTGCAATCTACTTTTATACTTTGTGTTTCCGTCAAACAAAAGTATATCTGATGTTATGCTTTGTCCACCAAGATTATCGAGAATATTTCTGTCTGAAGACTGAGTATTACTCTCTACTAGATTCAAGTTTCTAACAAACCCTTGTGCCATATCTTATTCCTTAGTCTAAGAGTATTGTCCAGCCATTATTTCTAAGGGCAGACAGTTTATTTGCAGAAGATTCTGGACCAGTCGTACCATCGGTCTCGACGGCCGATTGCGATAGAGTGTTTTGACCATCAGGATCACTTTGTCCCAAAAAGTCTAGTGTTACTCCACCCCTAGGTCTAGCTAAATAGTTCTCATAAAGATCATATATCAAATCAGTAGCAATACTGGCTCGAAGTCTATTATTACTGAAGTCAAATTTTGTCATTCTGAGATTATCTTTAAGGAACCCAGCTGTGTATGTTGACAGTTTATTATCATGCATCTTAAATTTATGTAAATTGGGACACGAACTCAGGTCTGGAATGGAGCCCGTAAACTCGTTGCGTTGCAGATACATAAGATATATTTTTGTCAAATCTTGTTTGGGCATTTGTCCTGAAAAGCTATTATTATATGCCCATATTCCCGCTAAACCCGATTGGTTGAATTCTGGAAAATTACCGGTAAGTCCTCTACCTTTAATCCTGTCAAAAGTTCTTACGAGAACTTTACCATTACCAGCGACAGTTGCGTTGCCAGTTGCTGTAAAGTTTCTTCCTTGATACGGACTAGTAGATGCACCTAAAGCGCCCCAATTAGCATTTGATGTGGTTCCTACATCACGAATCTTATATCTTTTACCAGCTTCAAGTTGAGTGGTTGTCACATCTATAGGTGCCGCATATACAAAAGAGTCTCCTACTGTAGGAGTCGTAGTGTGAGCCGCACCTGTTACTGGATCAGTTCCCTCCGATACCCAACCAGCTTGTGTCCATTGGTTAGTTGTCGCTCCGTTATTGCCGTCAGTTCTCTTAGTTAAGATAGTATATGTTTGTCCTGGTTGACCCCATTCCATATTCTTTGTGATACTACAATTGTGAACATATAAATGTTGAAGTTTTGTGTTCGCACTAAAATTAGGCAATGCGCCTCGTAGGTCATTACTTGGCGCATAGATTCTATTTAATATAGTGCAATTAGCAAGGTTTAAGTCGTTTGCACTGCCCGCTTCGGATATAAATGCGCCTGATCCAGTCCAGTCGCCATAGATATAAATTCTCTTCAATTTAGTGGAGTTAGCAAATACTTGTCCTGTGTGCCCCGCACTGCCACTCGTTCCAAACTTATCGTTAGTGAATCGACCTTTAGTTCCAGCTTCGAGCCAATGATCTAAAGAATCGGAGCCCGAGAATGTGTCGTCTCTCAAAGATCCATAGTGTCCCCAGCCCCACCTGATATCTGCCCAAGTCATCTTGGGCTTATTTTGAAACATCCCATTAGTCTTATAGTTGCCTGCACTTCTTTTCGTGTTGTATAAACTGAGATATTCTAATTCGGGCAAATTGTCAAACTTGCCATCAAGTGTTTTCTCGGCAGTTTGCCACTTAGTGGACATATTCATATGTGCCGCTCTAATTGTTTTTAAGTTAGGCTTATCAGAAAAATTGATTATATTGTGCGTTCCATACTCTGTGTAAAATCTAACTAGATTATCGCTTACGGGCGTGGGTATAGCCATATCAGCAGAACTAGCAATCTTAGTGGCATTGCTTGTTGAGTCGTAATAAGGAAACTCGGAATTTGTGAATAATGCATTATTTGACCTAATATCAAGATATGTCAGATTAGGACTTCTATATGTTCCCGGAGAAAGCTGAGTGTAGTTCTGATCATGAATATTGTATGTGTCTATTCCTTTCGTTGGATTAAATATTATATCGTTTCCAGACGAGTCGCACCTAGTCATAACGAATCCACCCTCAGCATTCCCAACGTGCGTGTTGGAAACAGTCACAGGACCGGAATCGTTTTGAGTTCTGAGAACATATTTATGGGTTGAAGCTGAACTTGCATTCTTATATAAAATATATACAGCACCGTCGGTAATACTTGTTATACTACCCATTTTAGAGTCGCTGCCAACTTTGAAGTCAATTCTGACATAAATTTTATCAGTACCAGCCATAGCATAGCTAGTGTTAAACCAGGTGTTGGCTATATAATCGCTATCAGCCGCATGAGAATCGCTTAGAGTTATTGGAGCATTCACATCACTACTGAATAGACCAGCTTTAAGTTTTAGTCCAGTAGTTGCTTCAAGACCATCATATGTTAATGGAGAAGGACCATGTGAAAACATCTGTCTTCTCAATTCTCTCTGATATTCAGCTTTAAATGTAAAATGTGTTAAATCTAAATAATCTCTCAAATCAACAGTCGTATTATCTGTAAAGCAGCCATTAACCGTGATTTTCTTCATAGTAGCAGGAAGTCTATTAAGCTGTGCTGAAGCTGTTCCTGCAGTTGCGGCTGTTGTTTCTGTAAACCCATTCCTTCCCGTTAAGTAGTTAGGAGCACGACTAAGGTTGTTGCCTGTAAGTACAATTTCTTCTAGAGAAGTAGCAAGTCCTTTACCTCCCGAATATCCAGCCATTGATGTTTGAGCATCAGACCTGAACTGTGGAATAACAGAGAAATCGTTGCCCTCCAGATTTAAAATTTTAAGTGCTGGTAAAGTGACATTAGTCCAATCTAAAAGATTTATGTATTTTATATCTAATCTTTCTATCTTACCCGGATCATAGAAAAACTCAAGAGTTCGTGGTTTAGATGCAGTATCTCTAAAAGGATATAGAGCAGGAACAGTAGATGTGCCTATGCCCAAGTTTCCTGGATATGTACTCGATCCGTCACCAGAATTGTATGATAGGCCGTCATCTTGGTTAGTTATTTGCCATGTTACAGGTATTACTGCTCCACTAGAGTCTGTGACTCCTCCAGAGACGATACTTGCACCTAGATCGGCGTCTCTAAAGTATGCGCTCCAAGTAAGAGGTATGCCCTTCATGACTAGAAGTTGATGTGTATTAGCAGTACCACCAGAATCTGCAACCTTTACTGATAGTGTGTGAGTTGCGACTTCTCCTCTAAACTTTTTAGCTATAGGAGCTTCTGTAGTCTCTAAGTCGGTGTATGATAGATAGTCGCCTGTAACTTTAACTTCACCGCCATAAAGAATGTAATCATCTTCGCTGCCAGGTGGCCCCACTGGAGACCAAGAAGATATTCTTGAGGTAGATATATCAGCTTTCTTTGTACTCCAAAATGTACCACTATCACTAATAGTGCTATTAAAGTCTAGATATGAGAACTTAATCGCTCCACCCACTAACTTGTTATTATCAATATTAGCGTTAAAGTCGAGTGGAACTCTTATATCTGCCATAGTGTCTAGAACTCTTTCGGTCTGTTCAGCACAAGATGTTAGCGATTGGAGTGTAGTTTGTTGAGGAACAACAAGTCCAGATAGTGAATGAAAGTCAGATATTCCTACATCATTTCCGGCTTCTGTTAGTCCTGCAATAAGGTCAAAGTCATCTCTATTTAGGCCTAAGTTGCCCAGAGCAACCTTAGGGTCATCAACATCAACCATGCCCTTTGCAACATTAATACCTCTGAAAATTGTCATTACTGTTCCTTGACTGTTATTGTCGCTTCAATATTACCTTGATTACCATCTAAACTGGTAGCAGTAAAGTATATAGACTTATTATTATATAAACCCCTCGATACACCTTTTCTATCGACAGCAAATACGCTCTCTAAGTCCACCGAAACAGGTTTACCTGCGTCAACATAAAAAGAATATAGCGTGTTACCTGGTCTCAACGGGTTTAATGCACTAGTATCATATCTACAGCTAGCCAGTCTCTCGTCTGAGTTGAATGAAGCCGGTGGTTCTGTGCTGTTAGATGATCCGCTGTTAACTATTGTAATACCTGTATTATACGATGAATCTTCCGTAACGAAAGACGGAGTATGCACTTTAACAAGACCATCTTCACTAATCTCCTCAATCACCACTCCATTAATTCTAGCATTGTCTGCTAGAGCAAATGTAGGATAAAATGGCTGATCATTGAACTTAATTGCTTGAGATTTTACAAACTTATTGTCAGTGAATAACTCACTTCCATTTTCATCAAAGCTTACTGCTTGCCAGTCATGGGTTAAAGTTAAGATTTTAGTCTGTATAAAGAATTGTCCACCTACAGCCGCATTAGTAACTAACTGGCCAACATTATTACCATCAGCATCATCGCCACCATCAACGTATATGTATGCATTTGCACCATTAGGTCTGAAAACAGTTGTTCTGAAAAAGAATGTTGTTCCTCTAAAGCCTGCGCCCACTTCTGATAATGGATTACCGGCCGAATCAAACTTTATAAGCGAGTCGCTGGGTCCAGGTACGCCAGATGCGAATGTTAACTTTTTGAGGCCAGTATAATTTACTCCGTTACTAGGATCAACACCACCATCTTCAATCAGTGTTACTTGGTGGCTGTTAACATTAATCTTACCTACTACTGTAGATAAAAATCCACTGTCAGGTCCTTTCGGATTAGGTATTCTGGGATCAACAGACATTCTATCTCCAAAGCTGGGATCCCACTCATACTGCTCTGCTCTTGCCAGTTGATTATAGTTAGTTGCGTTATGAGAATACTCTATCTGAGGAAACTCTGTTATATCAAAATCTTTATATTGTCCAGTCGCAAACTCAAATTGAACTTTGTTTGCATCTGCATCTCCACCTGGAGCAATAGGAGTATGTGGAGTTACTCCTACAGAAAATTCTGCAAAGTGTCTACTAGCACCTGATCCAGAATCGTATGCCCTAGGATTTAAAAAATGTATTTTAAAGTTGTTTGAACTTATTGGAACTGTTGATGAAACGATAGTATTATAATTAGTCAAAACTCCAGTGAATGATTCTTTGTTTTCAGGAGAAAGAATCGAGCCATCAACCTTGCTACTATCTCTGACATCTTGCACAGTTAAACTATATGCTGGATTTCTTCTTAGAGTGTTTGTTGATCTACTGTTACTTGAGTATGAATTATTAACATAGACTCCATATACTCCATCTGCGATTATATGTGCGTAGTTGTCGGAGGGATTAAGCTTTTTAACGATAGTAGTCGATACACCGCTTACCGCTGAAGTAGATACTGTAGCTAACACTAGATTCAAATTATCAGTTACACTTTCGACTTCATATTCGTTGCCATCTATAATTATATTATCGCCTGGATCTACGCCACCAGATCCAGAAGCTAATGTGTTAAATTGTGTATTCACGCCTACAATAGTAGCCGAAGCAATTGTTGCAGTAATTGTTCCCGTTACAGCAGGATTACTCGGCTGTTCTATATCGATTATGTTGGAGGCTGCATACTTGAAGTCTAATGTTCTGCTTTTAGGATGTCTTCCGTTCATAAAAATAGAAGGAGAAAAATTAAAGTGTACACCTTCAGGAGATCCAGTAACTTCCTCCACATCTATTCTACACCTCTTACTAGTGCTTACAGAGATTTTAGAAGGATATGACTTCTTATAGTTTCGTATAGATTCGCCTTTACTGTTCAGAATATAATTTTTAGGTAATATGCCTATCACAGGTGTCCGAGTACTAAAAGCTTTAGTGTCTGCTGTAGTTGTAGATAGTCTGATTGTACCTTCATCTCCACCATCTACATAGTAGCTACTGCCGTACTTATAGAGATATATTGGAGATCGTATATTTGCATTATCATCAGTGTATAGCAAGTACTTAAACTTGAAGTCTGGATTTGCTAGTACTGGTTGACCTAATCCATTTTCGATTACGAATGTGTGGAGCTTAACCCATCGGGCTTCTCCATTCCCGCTAGGAATATACGCATAGAACCTTGCACCGATTGCGCCGTACCAAGAGAACTCAATCTTGTACATCGTAACATCTTCGAATGACAATATATAACCAGAATCTCCAGTGCCTAATAGAGCATCGCCATTCCACTTTGATCTAGGTATTACTGTTTCCCAAAGCGCATTACTATTACCTATTCCCTTAGGAAAAATAGCTGTATCACTTTGATTACTAGAATCTAAGCCTTGTCTAGTAAGAAGTTCGTCAGACAGCTTAATCGTACTTCTTCTTACGATATTAAACTGACTACCTCTCAGTTGAAACATATACTCGTCTGTGTCGTTAGCGCATCCCCACTCAAGAAAAGCACTTGTGCTTGTAGGCTCTGATGCCATTCTTGCGCCAAAGGTAAATCCGCTTGCTCTACCTGGCTGATATCTAAACGCTCGTTTACTTTCCAGTACTGCTATCTGTCTTATTGTCGAGCTACCACCAGGTTTGCACTTAGTAGCAAAGTTCTGTATGGCTCTATACAGATCAGTCTTAGTAAAATCTGTTTGAGCCGATCCTACTAGTGGTGGAAACTTTGCTGTTCCAGCTACAATTTGATCAAAGAAAAATGTCCATCTCTCTATAGCATCGAAGGACTCTTGTTCTGTGGTACCGCCATATACAACATCGAAAAAGCTTCCGTTTCCATCAAATTGAAGAATATCTTGTAGAAAAACTGGTGTAATCGGTTGCAATCCCTGATTAACAACACTAGCAACATCATTATTTAAGAAATTCTTCTCTACAAAGGATGTAGAAGTGCCTAGAAAAAAACTGTACAGGTATTTTCCTAAAGCGATGAAATTCATGTAGCTTTCGAAACTCGGGGTAGGGTCGGTCAGTCTCGCTTCTTTCGTACCTTGTGGAAACCCATATTGACTGGGAAAGGCTTTTAGATATAATGCTTGCTCAGTAGAACCTTCATTGAAACTTGGTAATTCTCTTCTTCCATACTCAGGGTTTTCCTTTCTATACCAAGCACTAGGAGTCTGTTGATCAGAAAATGTATACTCATTCCACTGATCTTCGTCTAGGCCATATGTTGCAACATCTGAAAATAGTGCTAGTTGTTCTTCTGCTCTCGGAATGCCAAGCAAAGATGAACTCACTTGCGAAGTCTGAGCAAACTGCTCCTTAATTGGTATTGTCCTAACACTATCATTGTTAACAAATACAGATAATGCATTTTCAGTCGAGGTAAACTGTACTAGTGCCGCTTCTTCCTCAGTTACAAGAGGATTGCCTGCGGCATCAAAAAGCCTTGTGCCCTCGATGTCTACCAGTTGAGTAAACTGTTTTGTGACTGGAGCTGGAACTTTGTCCAGCCCAATCTTTATCTGTTTTGACATAAATTACTGCTCTTCCCATGTTACACCCAAGCTTATAGGATCATCATTGCTCGTATGAGCGGTGTCAGCATCAACAGCAAAATACAAGCTGTCAGCGACATCGGTCAAAGGAAACGATAAGTACTCCTTGTTATAATCGAAATAGGTGCTTAAATCGAATTGTTCTGTTCCTTGCTGTAAGTATATAGTCGCTACATTAGAGCCGGTATCTGGAATAGGAACAGTCAAATCATTTGCTATTTTAATAGAACTAAGACCTTCTAGGTCACTGGTGTTCTTGGTAACAGCACTTCCATATTGATCTCCATCTGATGAGAATCTCAAATCTGGTAAGAAGAAATCTTTTGCTCCGCTTGTAAGAACAACAGTTCCTTCAAAAGTTTCTTGAGGCTCAAAGTAATATAGATCAGTCTCTTTATATAATCTACCAAATACTGTAACATTCTCTGCTTCTACTCTGCCTCTAAACCAACCGTATATATCCTGTCCGTTAGCTAAGAATCCACCTGTTGCAGAAACTAGAGTATGGGCACTACCACTACCGCTAGTAGATAATGCTACTCTACCTGTAGTCACATTAAGATCAGCAAGTGCTTGAGCCTCAGTGCCATAAAGTTCAAAAGTATTTGCACTTATTTTTCTAACAAAGTATGTAGTTCCATCAACTAGATTAGTGACAGTAGTGCCTCCACCATGACTATATTTGACTGCTTCGCCTGATGAGAATGGATGAGCAGTCGCAGTGACCACATTATTATTAAACGCTGTGTTAGCTAAGTTGCCCGTAGTCACAGTTTCAGTCACAGCTAGTGCAGTCTTAGCACTAGTTATTGTATAATCAGCAGATAGGTCTAACTTACCCGCTGACATGATGTTGCTTTGAAAGATAGGAGTTTTCTTAAATCTCAATCTTACAGTGTTTTCGCCACTACTGTTAGAAGCAGAAAGTTTAGTTGGATAAACCTGAACTCTGTTTCTTACAGAATTGCCTTCTCGTGTACTAAGAATAACTTGCTTAGTCTCTAGTCCGTATACCGTTTCTGCTCTATCAGGAAGTAATTTCATTGAAGTGCTACTGCTCAATGGTGCTGACAAGAATACTTTACCTGAATCTGGATCAGCCCAAACAACTTTAATATTTTGATCTAGTCTGCTACTTGTTTTCACAGTAGCACCCATGTAGAACCTAGGATCAATTAGATCAGTACTAGTAGTTTTATCTACAGCATCAACTACAATAGAAGGTAAAGTAGAGCCTGTTATCACCGTGTCGGCAGCAACATATGCTCCACCTTGGGCGAATTGCTTACCTAGTGCATCTACTTGAGCGTCATTGTTGTAGCTATATAAACGAACAGTACCTCTATCTCCGCCATCGATGTAGTATGAAGCACCATACTTAACAATGTTATGTGAGAATGTGCCGTACCCTTGTTGGATAGTGCCATCTTCTCCATCACCTAGACAATATTGCGAACCACCACCGTAAGTAGTGTAAGTAATAGGCAATGTTGCGTTACCAAGAGATGCGATCTTCAACTGATTCGATGCTCGTAGGTGGTGTACACGTACCCATCGTGCTTCACCGTTACCAACAGGAACATATGCTAAGAACAATGCGCCAACAGCACCATACCAAGAGAACTCTACTTTAAGCATCGTTACTTTAGTGAAGTCAAACTTATATGCACTTTGCTGATACTCAGGAGTATTATCAGTTACTGTGTAGTTTTCGCCTGGTCTAGCAATACCGCCAGATCCAGTTGCTAGATCACTATATACTCTATTTCTTCTACCAGGATTGATAGCAGTCTTGGGATTGTCTGTAGTTAATCCAGCAATGCCGTCAAGGGCATCGTGGCTAAATCTTGAGCGAGGTACACGATACTCGTAAACTCCGTAATATTTAGGATCAACATTGTTTTTAATCCAGTTAATATATTCTGGGAAAAAGTTTACATTGTCGATCTGTGACCTAATAGTGTCTACATTTGAAGCCGCTGTGCCGCCCTCACCAGTAATTGAAGGGTTTAAAGCTGTATTGATGAATCCTACATATTTCTCGTCTTCATAGAAGTTTGCTGTAGCATTTAAGTCGTCACCAGCAGAATACATATATGGGAATACTGGACCTTTAGGTATTAAACCAGTATCAAACGATGCCGAATATGTTCTAAACTCTCTCGCATCAGTTCCGTCTACCAAAGCCCCCTTGTTATTAACTTTACTAGGCTTAACATCTATTTTTGATGCAAAGTTATTGAGAGTCGTTGCATCACTACTAACGACATTATAATCTTTAGGGAATATAAAAGGAACAACCGTAGTTATACTAATAGTTCCGATACTAGCTGAATTAATTTGATTCTGAGTGGGTGTTACAGCCACACCTGTCACTGCATCTTTTGCTGTAAACTCACATCCTTTAGGACCAAAAACACTAGTGACAGTCAAGACTTCTCCATTTCTAGTGTCTGTGTCTAACACTGTTCCATTACCTGTCCAGTGAATCTTGATGTGTTGACCAAAGGTTACATAACCTTCTGTTAGCTTAAAGACACAAGGATCTGTGCCGTCAACGGTACCTGAAGTCACTCTAGCAATTATTTTCTTAGCTGGTTTTAGTAGAGAGGGATCATATACAGCCGCATGAGTGTGTATTAATCCATCACGAAGAGCAACTAGGTTACCAGCGAATCCTCGATCACCGACAGACATTGCAGTAGATTTTTCTACATCAAAGTTTGCTATAACATGATCTGCAAGAGATGTCAATTTAACATATTCGCTAGTTGAATCGGCAAAGCCAAATGTCTTGAGATCGTTTTGTATTCTTGTTTTTAAGTGTGCGTGTCTTTCTGGTTCGCTTATGTTTCCATCATTATTACTACCACCGCCTTGCTGAGAATATACAGATAGTCCTGTTCCTCTTAAAAACATTGAAGCGTTATATATTGTCTCTGCATTACCGCCACCCAAAATATCGTTCTTATATCCATCGATGATGTATCCGACATCACGCTGGCACTTGTATTTCAGATAAGCTTTTAGTTTTGCTTGACCTGCGGCATTGTTAGTATATCCTAATGCGGCTAAGGAACTAAGACCACCAGCTGGAATAGAATATTGAATTTGTGTAGCGGCATCATATGCCCTTACGCCTGTCGCAGTTTTGGTTGTTACCCAATATGCCCAGAAATTCATTTTGACATCAAAAAAGGTGTCTAACTTACTTTTAGCATTTACACCAGTACCGTAATCAGCCGTGACCAATGCAGTCGGTGAAGTGAGCCCAGCGTAAAAATCGTCATCTGTGAAGGCAGTCTGTGTTATTGCGGCCAGACCAGTAGTGTCAGCACCAACAAACGCTATCGCTTCGGCAGACAAGTTAAGATCAGTACCAGTAGGTGTTCCTAAAGCTCCTACCGAGCCCGTACCCGCAGTGGTATCGCTGTCTTGAAAAAGTTTTCCGGTTTTAAATATTAGTTTAAGGGCCTGATGAACAGGCTTTTCAAATCTACTAACCTTAGGAAATATGCCTACCTTTATGCTGTACCAGTCAGAAGTACCGTTCGATAGGGCAAAGTTAGATGTGTTGATAACAGTGTGGGCTTTACCGCCATGCTTCATGTCAAGAAGGAAGTTGTCGATCCAGTAATCTAAATCACGCTTACACTTAGCCCTAACTTCTAGTGCTGTAATATCAGTAATTCCGCCATTGTCAGCGTTAATAGCGGCTGCCAGATCAGTGTAATATCTATATTCATTTTGAGTGGCAAAGCCAGTAGCTGCCAAATCACCAGAATCCGCTACAGGACTAATTGCAGTGCCTGTTCCACCATTGTTATAAGTGTTGAAGTTCGCAGAACTAGCTTGATAGTACGATTTATATGCAACAGCTAAAGCACTGTCTACAATATCAAACTTCTTGTCTATTACGATCTGTCTATCCGAAGACAGTAGGCCTTCACTAACCAAAGCCTCACTTGCTCCATTGCCTACTGCTCTGTAGTCGTCTGTTTGAGTAGTAGCAACGGTAGTATTTGATGTATTATTATTTCCTCTTAATAGAGTAGTAGCTTTTATGCCATATGGAGTTACTGGAGAATATGCAACTGATTGAGTTCTACGAACAACAGAGAAGTTATCATCGACTCCACTATTTCTAGTTTCCCAATAGTAGCCATCGTACTTATCATAGATGCCATATTTACGAATAGCTGGATTCTGAGCAAAGTCTGCAAGTGATACTGAACTTCTTATACCAAATGTAGCCGCTGATACACGACCAGGCTGATATCTAAAGAAACGCTTAGAAGTCAATACTGATGTTTCATTTCTAGGAGCTTCTACAAGAGCACCAGCTTCTGTAGGAAGATGCTTTACACCATGACCATCAATATGGTATTCTGGCTTCATAGACCATTCTGAGGGGTTAACATCATATGTATTAACATCAGCAAAAATACCAAGAGCGACTTCTGCTCTAGGAATACCTAAAAGAGATAGTGCTACCTCTGACTGTACCTTATTCTGCTCTACTACAGGAATTGCAGTTTGATCAGATGCCATTACAACGGGTATTGATTTTTCCGCAGTCTGTGGTCCCGGCGATACAGGAGTAGTTCTACCTACATTTACTACACTTGAATTGCTATTTACATTTGTTATGCTTGACATTTGTTTTCCCTATTTAATGAGGCCTTGTGCCATCACAAAGTCATCAATTATATTTATTGTTCCTGTCGCTGTACCATTAGTATTACCACTATTAGTGGCGCCATAGTACTTGATAGTAACATCATTCGATGCATTAATATTTATTATAACTCCTTCCACAGGATTGGTGCCTCCTGAAGTCCAGCTAGTATGGCCATCAAGTCTAACGACATGACCTGTCGCTAAGGGCACTCTTAAAACCGCAGGAGTGATTCTAACAGTATACTCTGGATTTGTTGCTCTGTCTCCACCACTTACATTCCAAGTGCCTGCTACAGCGATTTCACCTGCACTGGCATAATATCTGTAACTAGCAGACCATGCTACACCAACATGCTGGGATCCAGCAGGATGATTTCCAGCAGTTAATTGAGCGGCATAAAGAGTTGTAAGATTACCTTGAGAGTAAATACCACTCTTCAGATTGCTATAACTTCCTGCAGGATCAGATGTAGGACTAGTGTCGTTTATTTCAAACGAGAATTGGCCTTTAGTTCTGTCCATTCCTGAAGCTAAATCTTTTATGAATATCATCTTCGTAGCTGTACCAGTAGTGCCAGTATTTTGATTTGGATATCCAACAAACTCGTCTGGAGTCGCTTTACCTGATGTACCTGTAACATTTACGCCATTATATTCAAATGATGTGCCGACTGTAGCTGTAGCGGCACCAATAGCAGTCCAGTTTACATCACCAACTTCGGTAATTCTATATCTTCGATAGCTTTCACTATTATTATCTACGAAACCATCGTCTGTAACTGTTGAAAATAGGAATCCATTGATTCCTTTTGCCCCAGGTCCAACTTCATTTCCATATATCTCTTCTGCTCCATTAGAAAGCTTTCTTATCAAATTAGTTCTATAAACTATTTGACCAGCCTGAGACGATATGCTAGTTCGACTTATATTGAAGTCAGCTCCGTTTTCTTGATATGTGAACGGATCACTACTATATGGAGATGTGCTTCCAAACTGCGATCTATTTATATTAATTGAATCATATTCACTGTTTAAGATGTCTGGACTAGGCAAGAATTCGTTTGCGGCACCCATTAAGACATTAGGAGAAGACAAGAAGAATGTTGATCCGTATGTGAATATTCCTGATCCACAAGACTTAACGATATTATTTGCTATAACACCCTCTGACGTAACTGAGACATCAACTGAGTCAGTATAATTTTCAAATCTATTACTAGTGACGATAGTAGTCGTGCCGTTGTCAGCAATTAGAGGTGAGAATGTATATCTGTCAGTTACGCCGCTATTAACAATTTCGCTCGTGGTCATCTTGAACTCGTTCGGGCTTGTTGCGTATACTCCTCCACCAATAACATTTTTAATTCTACACCTGTCTATCAATATAGCACTTGGATTTGTTCCGAAATCTACAAAATAGTTTGCTGTAGCATCTGTTGAGTCAAGTAACAAGAACTGAGAAGTAAGATTGCCGTCTAAATCTATGCCTACAAGAGATATAGAAGTTGCATTAGTTGGAGAATCAGAGCGTATCAGAGAGTTATCTGGAGTACTAGATATATAGCTAGACCAAGGCAATTTTTTAATTTTAGTTATGTTTGAAGTGCCAGTTAGTCCGAAGTTACTAGGCACAGAGATGTTAGATGCATTATAAGTCTTAGCGTTTAATTGAACATCCTTTCTTCCTTGGCTAGATTTAGTTACGATAGCATCATTAATCTTGTTAGTGTCATTGTGCGCTATCTCAACATTGGGCGCACTATTAACATACACAAAAGTTGTTCCCAAATTCAAGTCGAAGTGTGCGCCACCGGTTTGTATGGAATCAACAGTAACATCTACCCATCCTCTCTGCGCTGTAGACGGTGCAGTCAGAGGAAAATGCGTGATCGATGAGTATGAGTTATCTGTAGCGTTTTTACCAGACCAAGAAGTATAATCAAAGGTGTAGTAATCTTTCCATGTTGCTGCCAAGTCTTTTGGACCTAGAACAGCAACTAACTTATATCCACCTGATCCACCAACTTGTCTATAAACTAGTACTCCCTGTGTAGCATCTGCTCCTGTTATAGTAAGAGATAAGAATGTGTCTCTGTTAAATTTAGTAAGTACATCATCAGTTGATCCCGCAAGATCGACATTTGCAGATAAAGCGGCAGATGAAGGTCCTATTTCTCCAGTGAGCAAATCAAAAAGTGCGGCTTTGTATTGAAACTGTTTATATCCCGAAGTGGTTCCAGAAGAGAATCCTACAAGACCGATACTTCCGCCAATACTAGGTGTAGCACTTATATTAGAACTAGTAGCTGATGCGCCATATACTCTCAGTAGTTGTCCTGCTGAGAAGTTAGCTTCTAAAGTCTTGTCGCTTATACGAATTATATTCGACTGTTCATTACTTACTGCTTGAAATGTTCCAGCAACATCTTGAAGACTTTCCGTCACTGTGCCGCTATCAAAAGAACTACTGTATGTGTTAAATAAGTTACCGAAATTTAGTTCTTGTCTTGCATCAACTCTAGTATTAGTATAAAATAAGTTAGTCGTGCCTTCAGTCACATAATCAGATGTCATTGTTTGAGCAGTAGCGCCTGTGCCAGACACTGCCATTTTTACGATAGTGCTATCAAAAGATACGAAGTTGCCAGAGTTGTTGAATCCAGCGACAGTGCCGAAAGTAGCCGTATCTGTAGGTATCGTTGGCTTTCCGTTTAGGTTAGCATATGTCAAAAAGTAGCTTGCGTCTCGATGCTCGTTTAAATAGTAAAGCTTCTGTGCCTTTAGTCCATTAGATACAGCATCATTACTGCCATTAAGCTTTGTTATTATTGTGGCTGATTTACTAGCAATATTTGTGTCGCTAAGTACATAATCCGTTATTTTTGAGGCCAGTACCTTTTTAGATGTGGAATCAGCGGAAGCAGTGGTAGCAAATATGTCGCCATCGGCCAGTGCAGTTAATACTGGTAAGTCTGAAAATTTCTTGTTAGCCATTCTAGCTTTCCTTAAATATTATTATACTTGTATTTATATTTGCTTGTAGCACTATGCAGTCCTTTTCCAAATTGTGACAGTTACATATGGATTAAGATTCGAGTGACCTGCACTTGATCCTCTTGTCTCTAAGTATTGCTCTGTAAGCATTTCAGCAGTACCAGTATGTTCGTTTAAGACAGCTCCTGTTGTGAGATCACCAACTATACGATTTGGACTTTGATTTTGAGGTTCATCGTCAGTACTAAAGAGTGCAGAAGAATCAATCTTATGGTCGTGAGCAGGCATTTGGGCTTCAGTCAATGTAGTGAATGAATTTCCACCCTTTTCATCTAAAGTATCGCAATGTGCCCTACGAACTTTAGCTGAACCTAAACTACTATAACTGCCCGTTGTTGGAGTTCCGCCTGTAAGATTAACGGTAACTACCTGGCCTGTAGGACCAATATCAGTTACGACATAATTAAGAGCGGAGCTGATTTGTGATCCACTAGGTGCACCTCCAACATCACTAAATTTAACTACTTCGCCTACAGAAAAAATATATTGTCCGACATACACGAATGTCGCAGTGCCTGCTGGACCATTAGCACTTCCGGAAGTGATACTTACGCCAGTATCTAGTCCAACTAGAGTTCTTCCTTCTGCATATCTTACCCACTCACCAAATCCTAAACCACCAGTATTATCAGTTGCTCTAGTGACATTTGGATTCACATTAGTAGTTGAAGTGTATAATGAACCTATAGGATAGACGGCTTTTAATACGGCTGTTACTCCAGCCAGAGTTAGACCCGTTGCATCGCCTTTAAACTCTGCCGCAGAAACATCAACAATAGTAGTTCCGCTAGTATTTGCTACATCACCTCTAAGTTGTCCCGCTCCATTTAGCGTGATGTGTCCATTGCTTGATGTTGCAATAGATGTGAATGTACCAGCTTTAGGAGTTGTAGTACCTATATCAGTATTGTTTATAACACTAGATGTACCACCATTAATTGTTACTTTATTGAATGCCGCTTCAGCAGGAGCATTAACACCGATTACAGTATTATCTATCTCACTGCCTGTACCACCACCGATATCGACTGTGCCGAATGTTGATGCCGTTTGAGCATTAGTGCCATTATGTGTAATTCGTTTTGTGATTACCGCTGGTAAAGCGCCATCATCTATAATCAATCCAGATGTAGTGATTGCAGTTCCGCTTATCCGCAAATAGTTAGAAGTAGTAGCATCCT
>Ga0115572_10001235_pt1 | contig 21071 bp, 18 predicted proteins | sample COGITO_mtgs_1206_FD_88681 | JGI IMG/M metagenome (GOLD analysis project Ga0115572, IMG submission 88681) | Pelagic marine microbial communities from North Sea - COGITO_mtgs_120607 | ecosystem: Environmental > Aquatic > Marine > Epipelagic | place: Germany:Helgoland, sampling site Kabeltonne... | reverse complement strand
CAGAAGGGAGGTATAAACTTATGACAGAGCAGTGTTCAAAGTCGGCACGAATGACCCTTCCTTCGAAATCAATATGATCAATTCCTGTTCCAAATTCCACATGTTTTGGAGTAATTTTGCTTAAAATGGCGACACCGCTATAACCTTTCTTCTTGGCAGAAAACCAGTAATGTTTGTAGCCCAAAGCCTCAATTTCGGTCATGTCGACCTGTTCTTCCATGGCTTTCGTTTCTTGCAAACACAAGACATCAGGATTGGCTGCTTTTAACCAGTCCACAAAATCTTTTTTGAGGGCGGCTCGGATACCGTTAACGTTGTACGAAATGATTTTCATCTTTTACTAAAATACAGATTTGTTTTCTATCTTTAAATGTCATTTTAATCTTTATTTTCAAAACTATGAACACTTTATTCAACCTACTGCACGTTAAAAAATTGCTCTTTTTCTGCTTGATGTTTTTTGGTATGTTCTACGTAAACGGACAGGAGGAAAGGTCCAAAGACAGTATTCAGTCAAAACATGAAATTCGACTAGACATCTTTCAACTCATTGTTTTGCCGGGAATTGACCTTGCTTACGAACATTTTATCGATGATGTCTCCAGTTGGGGGATGAGTGCTTTTTTTAATTTCGACCGCTCTTATTATGAAGGTTATCGTTTCGAAAGCTTTGAAATTTCTCCTTATTACCGACTATATTTTCGTGCAAATAAAGCGCCTAATTCTGGCTTCTTTGTACAGCCTTTTTTAAGCGTAACGGAAGGTGTTTATGATCTTTACAGCGAAAATTACGAAATCTTCGATGAAGCCAATTTTTTTGGACTAGCCGGGGGAGCACTCATTGGACGAAAATGGGTCAATCGAAAAAACTACAGCTTTGAAATACATCTGGGAGTAGGACGCTTTTTCATTTTTGAAAAAGGCAGTGCTTATAAAGAAGGGACAGCCTATCCAAGAATTAATTTTGCGATTGGAAAACGTTTTTAAATTTTCTGTAACCAGTGCTTAATATTGAATTTCTCATCCAATAGTTTAGGGAGGTCCGCAATAGCAACGCGTTCTTGCTGCATACTGTCTCGGTCGCGAAGGGTAACCGTTTTGTCTTCCAAGGACTGGTGATCTACCGTAATACAAAAGGGAGTTCCCAAAGCGTCTTGACGACGGTAACGACGACCAACAGCATCTTTCTCATCATAGGCAGTGGCGTGTTCCCATTTAAGGTTGTCAACAATTTCGTTGGCCAATTCCGGCAGCCCATCTTTCTTGACCAATGGCAAAACGGCTACTTTGGTTGGCGCCAATACAGCAGGCAATTTTAAGAGGGTACGACTGCTTCCATCCTCTAGGGTTTCTTCGCGCAGTGCCCAAGAGAACACCGCTAAAAACATACGGTCTAAACCAACCGAAGTTTCGACCACATAGGGTACATAGTTTTCATTGCGCTCAGGATCGAAATACTGTAGCTTCTTCCTAGAAAATTCTTCATGACTCGAAAGATCAAAATCGGTTCTAGAATGGATTCCTTCCAGTTCTTTGAAACCAAAGGGAAACTTGAATTCTATGTCTGCAGCAGCATCGGCATAGTGCGCTAGTTTTTCGTGATCGTGGAAGCGATAATTTTCTTCGCCCATTCCCAAGGACAAATGCCAGTTCAATCGGGTTTGCTTCCATTGCTCATACCATTCTTTCTGCGTACCAGGTGGAATAAAAAATTGCATTTCCATTTGTTCAAATTCACGCATACGAAAGATGAATTGGCGGGCCACAATTTCATTTCGGAATGCTTTCCCTGTTTGTGCAATTCCAAAAGGAATTTTCATACGTCCCGTTTTTTGCACATTCAAGAAATTGACAAAAATTCCTTGTGCCGTTTCTGGACGTAAATACAAATCCATGGCCGAGTCGGCCGAAGCCCCCAGCTTGGTGCCGAACATTAAATTGAATTGTTTGACATCGGTCCAGTTGCGTGAACCAGATTCTGGACAGGCAATTCCCAACTCTTCGATTAAATTCTTAACGTCCGCTAAATCCTCTTTTTCGAGGGACTGTCCCAATCGCTTGAGGATGGTGTTTATCTTTTCTTGGTAACCAACTACACGAGGGTTGGTTGCGACAAATTGTTCCTTATCAAAACTCTCGCTAAAACGTTTTGTCGCCTTGGCAACTTCTTTTTCGATTTTCGTTTCGATCTTTGCACAATAGTCTTCCACCAAAACATCTGCACGGTAGCGCTTTTTGGAATCCTTATTGTCGATCAAGGGATCATTAAACGCATCGACATGTCCTGAGGCTTTCCAGGTGGTTGGATGCATAAAAATGGCTGCATCTATTCCCACAATATTACTGTGGAGTTGTACCATGGATTTCCACCAATAGTCACGGATGTTTTTCTTTAGGGCTACCCCGTTTTGAGCATAGTCGTAAACGGCACTTAGTCCATCGTAAATTTCACTTGAAGGGAATACAAAACCGTATTCTTTTGCGTGGGAAATGATCTTTTTAAAATCTGTCATGGGACAAAAATAACCCTTTTTCGTATTTTGTGATAACCAAATCGTATTGAAATGCTTAATGTTATTCTTCGCCTGCTGAATGAGGTCTTCTCCCTTGTCTTTCCCCAACAGTGTTTGGGCTGCGGAAGAGAACTTTTTGCTACACAAAAAATCATTTTTTTTCCTTGTGAGCTCGACTTACACTTGACCTATTTTCACTTACAGCATGGAGCAAAATTACTTTATAAAATGGGTTTAAATCCAGCCTTGAAAGAAGTATTCTCACTCTACTTTTTCAACAAAAACAGATGCATTGAAAGCTTGTTGTATCAATTGAAGTACAAAGGAAACAAAAGGGTTGGTCACTTTTTTAGTCAGAAAATGGCAGGAATTATCACCGAAAAAAAAGTCTCTTTCGATGGGATTATTGGCGTTCCATTGCACGCCAAGCGAAAACGAAAACGCGGCTTCAACCAAATGGATCTTATTGGAACATCGCTGAGCGCCTCTAGTGGAATTCCCTATTGTAAAGATGCGCTTGTTCGCACAAAAAATACTCCAGCACTTTCCAAAACAAAAGGAGATCGCGCCCAAGTTGTTGGAAATGCTTTTGCCTTTAATCCTGCTAAAAAACTAGCCGCTGGACACTATCTTTTGATCGACGATATCTACACCACCGGAGCAACGCTAAATGCTTGCAGTTCCCTTTTATTTTCAGATTCTAGGCTTGAACTAAGTATTGCGACCATTGCCTATAGAGATTAACAGATTATTGTTTTACTTTTACACCCTATGCGAAAAACACTCGCCCTCATTACGCTAATCCTCTGCATTGTATCGACCACACAATGCGCCAAAAGAGGAACGCCCACTGGTGGAGCAAAAGACAGCATACCCCCCGTTTTATTGAATGCTAATCCTCCCCTTGAATCGGTTAATTTTGATGCTGAACGGGTAGTTATGGTTTTCGATGAATACATTAAGCTGAGCGATATCGCGAACCAACTGATTGTTTCTCCCCCTTTAGAAACCAGTAGTTATAAAATTTTACCCGAGGGAACTGTTAGCAAAAAAGTGGAAATTCGTTTTGAGGAACCCCCACGAAACAACACCACTTATACCTTTAATTTTGGATCGGCCATTAAAGATTACAACGAAGAAAACCCGTTACCCTTTTTCAATTACACATTCTCCACTGGCGCCTACCTCGATTCACTTCGCCTTTCTGGTAATGTGATGGATGCCTATGAAATCGATTCGCTAAAGGGAGTTTCAATTCATTTATATCCTATTGATTCGACCTATACCGACTCCACCATTTACCTCAACAAACCCCTCTATGTGGGGAATACACTGGACAGTATTTACTTTAATTTACAAAGTTTAGCTCCGGGGGAATACGCATTTTTAGCGATTCAAGATGTGGGAAAAAACTATCTGTATGACCAAGGTCTGGACAAGATTGGCTTTTTTGAAAAGCCCATTCGTTTGCCAGAAGATTCGCTGAATTTTCCCTTTTTATTCATGGAAAAAGCTGCTTTCCGATGGGGACGACCACGTGTTGTTAACGACCATCATTTAGAATTTGGCTACTTTGGTGAAGTGGGTGAGCAACAAATTATTTTTGATTCCCTCTTTGCAGAAACATCCAATGGATTCTTCACCAGAGACCGCAAAAAAGACACCCTTCACTATTGGTTTCAGCCTCAAAAAGAACTGGACTCTTTGGTGATTGGACTAGAAGAGCTGGACTCTATTCGCACAATCATATTGAAGCCTTATAAACTGGAGAAAGATTCCCTTCAACTTTCCTTGACACCAAAAAATGGGAAAATCCTTCATTTTTTAGACACCTTAACCATTGAAAGCAATCTGCCTGTTCAGGAAATAAACGAGGACTTTATTCAGATTTTCGACATTGACACTCTTGAGGTTGATTTTAGTACCCGTTTAGACGAAAACAAAGATCGCGTCTACGTCTCTTTTGAAAAAGTACCCAACGATTTTTACCGCATCCAACTTTTACCGAATGCCGTTACTGATTTCTTGGGCGCGACCAATGACACCTTGATGCACAGTGCACGAACGCAAGCCATCGAAAAATATGGCACACTCTTTCTGACCATTGACCGGAAAGATCGAAGCATCCCTTATTTCTTTGAAATCATTGACCGCAATGGAAAGGTGCTACGGAAGGTTCATCAAAACAACGAGGACAATTATACAATTGAATTCTTATTGCCCAATGATTACCAGATTAGGTATGTCAAGGACGTAAATAACAATGGTAAATGGGACACTGGAAATTATTTAGAGAAACGCCAACCCGAACAAGTTGTTTACCTTAAAGAGGTCTTGAGTTTACGGGCCAACTGGGATTTGATCGAAACCCTTACGGTTGAATAACGAAGTGGTCTCTATCGTTTAAGAAATTGAGTTTACTTCTCACCAATTGCTGCTTGCTTTTCTCCAATTGAATAGTAATTTGTCCTGGTTCATTTTTGGTGGTTCCGCCCAGTTGTTCTCCCAAGAAATCATAGATCGCTGTATGACCAGGATACTGCAAATCTGATCCATCAGTGCCAATACGGTTAACGCCTATACAATAACTCATGTTCTCGATTGCACGCGCCGTTAAAAGGGTGTCCCAAGCGTGAATGCGCTTGTGGGGCCAGTTCGCGGTGTAAATGAGTAAATCATAGTCCATGGTGTTTCTTCCCCAAACAGGGAAGCGTAAATCATAGCATACCCGCAAACAAATCTTCCAGTCTTTATAGGTTATTATTCCGTCGTTTTGACCCGTAGCATAGGCCTTGTGCTCACCGGCTAAGGTAAACGTATGGCGCTTGTCGTAGTATTGAATTTCCCCGCTAGGAGCAACAAACAAAAAACGGTTGTAGATTTTTCCTTGGTCGCTAATAATGGTGCTTCCGCAAAGTGCAGCGTTCTGCTTTTTTGCCCAGTCTTGCATCCACACTACAGTAGGTCCATCCATGGGTTCAGCAAATGTTTCGGCTTCCATGGTAAAACCCGTAGCAAACATTTCGGGTAAAACAACCAAATCAGTAGAGGGGAGATCCACCAATTGCTCGGCCAAATGTGTGAAATTCTTTTCTTTATCCTGCCAAAAAAGGTGGGTTTGTAGCGCGCTAACAGTCAATCGAGATTCCATATCTTTATGATTTAGTGTAAAGATGAAAACTTTGTGCTAAATCATGGTAAAAAACCACCTCTTTTATTTTCAATCTATGGCACAAATTCTACTTCCCCTCCCAAAAGCTATCTTGTTTGATATGGATGGCACACTGGTGGACAATATGCACTTTCATCATATTGCTTGGATGCTATTTATTGAAGAAAAAAAGTTAAACATTGATGCAGAAACCTTTGAACGGGATTACCACAAAGGCACCTTGATCGAGGTCATGGCGTACTTCTTTCCTCACCTAAAAACCGAAGCAGCATTGCGGAAAGTGGGGAATGAAAAAGAGGCTTTGTTTCGGGAAATCTATCGACCACACATAAAACCCATCAATGGACTACTTCAATTTTTAGATCGGTTGAAAGAGAAAAATATCCCCATTGGCTTGGCCACCATGGGCGATCAAAACAATATTACCATGACCTTGACAGAATTGGGAATTCTCGACTATTTCCACTCCACCACAGGCGGCCATGAGGTCGAAAAAGGTAAACCACAACCTGATATTTTCTTAAAGGCAGCCCATAAAATTGGAATTGCTCCCAAAGATTGCCTTGCCTTTGAAGATACGCAGTCGGGCATTAATTCGGCTCAAGCAGCTGGCATGAATGTCGTAGGGGTAGCCACCCAATTTTCCGCAGATAAACTTTTGAGCTTGGGTTGTTGCATGGCCATTGAAGATTATCGATTGATTGATTTTGTTTGAGTACCTTTCAGCTACTTTGCCTTACAAATCTTCTGCTTACACAATTGAACAATGAAAAAACCTACGCTTACCTCCTACAACTCAGCCTCCTTGGATGCTTGAGTTATTTTATGCACGAACTAGCTCATTTATTTGCTCACTTCAGTTTGGGGATCAGGTCGATTTTAAAATCAACCATATGACACTAATCACACCAAAGGTCATTAGCGCTCCTTGGTAATAAGCTTGGGTTTCGGGCAGTGGAGCCTTGTTTAGCTTTGCACAAGGCGAGATCGCTTTTTACATGCTTAAAAAGCATGCTTCTCTTCTTTGGTTTAACGTTCTGCTCGCAGCTTTTAGCCTTCGTTTTGCGGTGGATTTGCTGGGTTTGGTCCAGTCGAGTGATGAAATTAAGACCAGTATTGCCATGGGCCTACCAAGCTACTTTTGGACAATCGTGGTGTTGGGTAGGCTCTTTTTAATGCTCAATAGTGGGAGAAAAGTAGTGGGTATCCCAACAAAGCAAGTCCTAGGGCATTTTCTGTTTCTACTTTTGGTGACTTACCTTTTTAGCTTGATTTCAGTTTAAGCTATTTCCATAAAAAAACCCTTACTGGAAATCCAGCAAGGGTTTTTTTGAATGTTAATCTATACTTATCCTTTCACAGAAGCCGATAAATATTCGCGGTTCATGCGAGCGATGTTTTCGAGAGAAATTCCCTTTGGGCATTCTACTTCGCAAGCTCCGGTATTGGTACAATTTCCAAAACCTTCATCATCCATTTGCTTGACCATGCTCATAACGCGATCTGCTGCCTCCACTTTTCCTTGCGGTAATAAGGCATATTGCGATACTTTGGCCGAAACAAACAACATGGCTGAAGCATTTTTACAGGACGCTACACAGGCCCCACAACCAATGCAAGTGGCAGCATCAAAAGCCTTGTCAGCATCGTGCTTGTCAATTGGAATAGAGTTGGCATCTTGGGTGTTCCCTGAAGTATTCACACTTACAAAGCCTCCCGCATGTTGGATACGGTCAAAGGCAGAACGGTCTACCGCCAAATCTTTCACTACTGGGAAAGCATTGGCGCGGAAAGGCTCAATGGTAATGGTGTCGCCATCTTTGAACTTGCGCATGTGTAATTGACAGGTAGTAACCAAACGGTCTGGACCGTGGGCCTCTCCATTAATATACATGGAACACATACCGCAAATTCCTTCACGACAATCATGATCAAAGGCCACAGGATCAATTCCCTTTGCAATTAATTCTTCATTGTGTACGTCCATCATTTCCAGGAAAGACATATCCGGGGATATATTTTCAATGGAATAAGTCTCGATACTTCCGGTGGCATCAGCATTTGCTTGTCGCCAAATTTTTAAGGTTAAATTCATAATTCTATTTGTATGAACGTGTTTTTACTTCAATTTCTTCATAGTTCAACGCTTCCTTGCACAAGACAGCATCTGCTGGTTCTCCTTTGTATTCCCAAGCAGAAACAAAGGTGAAGTTTTCATCGTCACGCATAGCCTCTCCTTCTGTCGTTTGCGATTCTTCACGGAAATGACCTCCACAAGACTCTGTTCTTTTTAGAGCATCTTTGGCAAACAATTCTCCTAACTCGAGGAAATCGGCAACACGACCAGCTTTGGCTAATTGCTCGTTAAATTCGTTTGCTGTACCAGGAACATTTACATTTTTATAGAAATCTTCACGCAAAGCTTTAATTTCAGCCATGGCTTTTTTTAGCTCAGTAGCGTTACGAGACATACCACATTTATTCCACATAATTTTCCCCAGCTTTCTGTGGTAGTAATCTACGGTATAGGTTCCCTTGTTGTTGATGAAGGCATCGATTTGATCTTGCACCGCTTTTTCGGCAGCATCAAATTCTGGGGAATCGGTATTAATGGCTCCGGTTCGAATATCATCGGCCAAGTAATCTCCAATGGTATAGGGCAAAACAAAGTATCCATCGGCCAATCCTTGCATTAAAGCCGAAGCACCTAAGCGGTTAGCACCGTGATCAGAGAAGTTTGCCTCTCCAATGGCGTAACATCCAGGAATACTGGTCATTAAGTTATAATCAACCCACACACCTCCCATGGTATAGTGTACCGCAGGATAAATCATCATAGGTGTTTCGTAGGGATCTTGATCCACAATTTTTTCGTACATCTGGAAAAGGTTTCCATATTTGGCACGAACAACACCTTGGCCTAATCTTTTAACCAAAGCAGCGTCGTTTTCGTCCAAACCTTTTACGTGAGCTTCTTCTTTTCCGTAGCGGATAATGGCCGAAGCAAAATCTAAATAAACGGCTTCTCCTGTTTTGTTTACACCATAACCTTCGTCACAACGTTCTTTTGCCGCACGGGAGGCAACATCACGCGGTACTAAGTTTCCAAAAGCGGGATAACGGCGTTCTAAATAATAATCGCGGTCTTCTTCTTTAAGCTTTGTTGGGCTTAATTTCCCTTCGCGTATGGCTTTTACATCTTCTATATTTTTGGGTACCCAAATACGTCCGTCATTACGTAATGACTCAGACATCAAGGTCAATTTTGACTGATGGTCTCCAGAAACGGGAATACAAGTTGGGTGAATTTGCGTAAAACATGGATTCGCAAAATGCGCTCCCTTTTTGTGAATTTTCCATCCAGCAGAAACATTACTTCCCATGGCATTGGTGGAAAGGAAAAAGACATTTCCGTATCCTCCAGAGGCAATGACTACAGCGTGCGCACCATGGCGTTCAATTTTTCCATCAACTAAGTTACGGGTAATGATTCCGCGAGCTTTTCCGTCTACAAGAACCAAATCCATCATTTCGTGACGGTTGTACATTTTAATTTTTCCACGACCTATTTGGCGGTTCATGGCAGAGTAGGCCCCTAATAATAATTGTTGACCCGTTTGTCCTTTGGCGTAAAAAGTCCTAGAAACCAATACTCCTCCGAACGAACGGTTATCGAGTAATCCTCCATAATCACGTGCAAAAGGGACTCCTTGAGCTACACATTGGTCAATGATGTTGGTTGAAACCTCAGCAAGGCGGTGTACATTAGATTCTCTTGAACGATAATCTCCTCCTTTAATGGTGTCATAAAAAAGACGGTAGGTAGAGTCTCCATCTCCTTGATAATTCTTTGCCGCGTTAATTCCTCCTTGAGCAGCAATCGAGTGGGCTCTTCGTGGAGAATCTTGAAAACAAAATGTTTTTACATTGTAGCCTAACTCAGCCAAGGTTGCTGAAGCTGATGCTCCGGCTAAACCTGTTCCCACAACAATAACGTCGATTAAACGCTTATTTGCTGGACTAACCAAGTTGATATGACTCTTGTGGTTGGTCCACTTATCGGCCAATGGGCCTTTAGGTATTTTTGAATCTAAGGTTGCCATATTAAAATGCGGTTAAATGGTGAAACAAAGCAATGAAAACAAAGCCAAGCGGAATTCCGATGGCAAATGCCGTTGTAAAGCCTTTGATTGCTCGTGTATATTTATTGTTTGCGCCTAGGGATTGAAAAGAAGAACTGAACCCATGCATCAAATGAAGTGCTAAAAAGCCAAATGAAATAACATACAATCCAACACGAACTGGGTTTTCAAATTTATGTACCATTTCTTCAAAATAACGGCTTGGATTCTCAGGAAGAACCTCGATATATTTGTAATTCATTTCTGGAAACCAAAAATCATAAAAGTGCAAGCCAAGGAAAGACAGGACCACTGCTCCAGAGATGATCATGTTTCGCGACATCCATGAAGAGTTAGCCGCACCGTTATTGGTGGTGTATTTACTGGAACGCGCGCTGCGATTTTTAAGGTCTAAAACAAAGCCCATGATGAAGTGAAACACAACACCAAAGATCAAGACTGGCTGTAATGCAAATTGCACCAGTGGGTTGTTCCCCATGAAATGGGATAACTCGTTAAAAACAGTTTCGCTAAAAACGGAGGTAAGGTTGATGGTAAAATGCTGTAATAGGAAAAAAACCAAAAACAAACCTGAAAGCGCCATGGCATACTTTCTTGCTATGGACGACTTAATTAATGCACTCATTTATTTTAATTTAGAGAAACAAAATTAAACCATAAAGCAGTGGTAAAGAAATTATTCTGCCCTATTTTTCTAGTTTATAGCTTCTCTAAACTAGCCAATGATATCTTGTTTAGTGTTTCCTACAAAAACTACGTTTTTTACTCGAAAAGCTTAAACAAGGTTAAAAGGGCAGTGCTATGGCTATGCCAAAAACTTGACGCAATTGTAAATCGCTAAGTGCATTATCGTCATAAACGAGCTGCACCTCAATCATGGCACTCAAATAATCATTCACTTTCATATCGAGAGTTCCTGTATAATCGAGGTCAATGTTTTTAAACTCCTCCAAATAATTTGAAAAAAGACTGATTTTGTTTGAAAAGAAAACATTTTTCAATACCGTAACTTTGCTTTGCATTGCAAACGAAGTTCCTGCTTCCCAGCGAGAGGTTTCTCCTTGTTTGACACCAAAATAGGTTTCTTCCAGACCGATAGATTGGGTAAATGTTTTATCTACAATAATTACACGAGCGGTCAAAGGTTCGAACTGTAGTGTAAATGTGTCTGATTTACGGTAGGATGTTCCAACCCCTAAACGAAGGTAGGCTGGAGAGAAAAAACCCGTCGATTTTATGCGCTCTATGGTGTTGTTTGAATTTTCAAAAAAAGTATAGCCTGGAGTATTCTGGGTTTTTAGATTAAAGGTAGACGACCATTTCCAAGGTTTGTCTGACGCTCGCTCTAACTGAGCATTTATTTCCAAGCGGTCTTCTGTTTTTTTGACAAATTCTTCTGAGTCAATTTTAGCAAACCCAAGGGCAATATCGGCAGTAGATGTCCATAACCAAGCTTCATCTTGATAAGTGATTTTATAATCAAAATTTAATGTTCCACTAAAGTTGGTGGTTCCTCCAGCAAGCCAATTATTGAAACTAGACTGGTTGACTAGAAGGCCTATTTTGCGTTCGTGTTTCCAAGTTTCCAAACTATCCGAAACTTCTTCTTGGGCAAAAAGAAACTGTCCCAGCAAAAGCAGGGACAGGCAACAATATATCGTTAACTTATTTAATTGTAAGGGAAGTGCTTTGGTTGCTTTCTGGGGTTGTAAGTTCAATAGTGTAGGTTTCTTTTGGCAGGTAATGCTTTCCATTTTTAGCAGATTTTAAGGGGTTATTTCTGTATTTCTTTTGGTAGGTTTTTAGGAAGGTTTCTTGAATGGTTAAATCATATCTGATATAATTATAACCAGCTGTTAACTGTCCATCAGCCTGATGAACAACAACTCCTTTCGCGTCTTTTATTTTTAACGAATAGGCATTGTCTTTTCGGGAATAAGCAACAAGTTCAACGCTTGGTTCATATACCGATCCCCAATGTGAGCCCGCACTGCCCCAACGTTTAGATTTCTTGATCTCTTTTAGAGAGAAGAGTGTTAAATCTCCTTGTTTCTTTTTCTGTAAAACACTAATATCTGCCTTAAAAATTGAACGTCCGTGGGTACCCACTAATAGATGGTTTTCCTCTGGCTGAATTACTAGATCGTGGACTGTCGCAGTGGTTAAGCCCTTGGAAAATAGCTCCCATTTTCTTCCTTTATTGGTCGAAACAAAAACACCCATATCATTGCCTAAATAAAGAATGTTTTTATCTTTTGGGTCCTCCCGAATTACATTGATTGGAGACAAAGGCAGGTTAGAAGCAATGGCTTCCCAGTTTTTCCCGCCATCTTCACTTTTGTAAACGTAAGCCGTAAAGTCATCCCAACGGTATCCGTTTAAAGTGACATAAACCCGGTCTTTTTTGTGGGCTGAGGCCACTACTCTACTCACCCATAAATCTGATGGAAAGAAATCAGAAATACGCTCCCAACTTCCGCCACCATTGGTAGTTCTATGCACATAGCCATCATCGCTTCCTGTGTAAATATAACCAAATTGAAAGGGTGATTCGCTTATGGTTGTCAGGGTGCCATAGGCTACATTTCCTTTTCGTCCGCCTTGGGTTAAATCGGCTGAAATGGTTTCCCAGTCGTTTCCTTGATTGAGTGATCGATGTAATTTATTTCCCCCAAAATAAAGAATGTCTTGGTTGTGAGATGACAACAATATGGGCGTTTGCCAGTTAAATCGATAAGGAGATTCACCTAGGGTATGTTTTGGCTGAATGGCTTTTCGCCCATTAGTTTCTAGGTTTAATCGGTAGTAATTTCCAAATTGAAAACCAGTATAAACAATGTTGCTATTGCGGTTGTCGATTTGAACTTTCATCCCGTCGCCGCCCATAATAGAGGTCCACGGGTTGTGTCCTGTAGATTGCCAGCGCTCGTTGTCTAACGCATTGTGGGCGCCTTTCCATACGCCATTGTCTTGCAAACCACCATATACATTATAGGGTTTTTGGTTGTCAACATTGATGGCGTAAAATTGCCCCACAGCCGTAGAGTTATTCTTCATCCAGTGTGCTCCATCATCATAAGTGATATTAACTCCTCCATCATTCCCATTGATTAAATGTCCTTCAACTGCTGGATTGATCCAAAGCGCATGGTGGTCGGAATGCACATTTGACTTTCCAATGGAAGCAAATGTTTTTCCACCATCGTTAGAGCTTAAAATAGGAACACCATAGATATATATTTTGTCTTGATTATTTGGATGCACATGAACGTGTCCAAAATAATAACCGTAACTGTAATAAATATCATTGAGATAGCCTTTGTGTGTTTTTACCCAGATTTTACCGCCATCGGAACTCTTGTATACCTCAGCCCCTACAACGGGTGTGTCAAACAGTAAGGTATTGGCATTTTCTAAATAGGTGGCCAAGTCTTTGGGCATAACGACACCCACTTTGACACTGTTTTTCAAATTGGCTGCACGGTACTTTTCTTGAAAATTATTTTCCTTTAAAAACGCATTGAGTTTTTTGTCTTCTAGGGCCAAGAAATCTGCCTTACTCATGGTTTTAAAATCTGCCTTAGACAAGCCTTCCTTTTTTTCGTTTGCATCTTCTGGGCGACGAAATTGGGAATCATGGATCGCATATAGCGTGTTTTGATCGTATACCGCTAAACCGATTCTACCAACTCCTTCTCCTGTAGGGAAACCGCTTGCTTGGGTACTAATCAGTGCCCAGTTTTCTCCTGCGTCTGTACTTTTATAAATAGCTGAATTGGGTCCATTTCCTGAAAAATTCCAGGCTTTTCTATCCTTCTCCCAGGCAGTAGCATATTGAATGCTAAAATTTTCTGGGGCTACAGACATATCAATAATCCCTGTTTCATCATTGATAAACAAACGTTGTTCCCATGTCTTTCCACCGTCTTTGGTGACGTAAACCCCTCTTTCACTGTTGGGTGAATACAAATGACCAGTTACTCCCACAACAAGGTGATTTTCATTCATAGGGTTAATGAGGATTTTACCAATATGTTGGCTATCTTCTAGGCCTGCTTTTTGCCAAGTTGCGCCATTATCGGTTGTTTTTAATAGACCAATTCCCGCATAAGAGGAACGCGAGGCATTGTTTTCTCCGGTTCCAACCCAGAGCGTTCGTGTTGGCCAATGCATGGAAATTTCACCAATATTTTGGGTGGGTGCATTGTCAGAAATTGGATCAAAACTTATTCCATTGGTTGTGGTATGCCAAACCCCGCCCGAAGCGTAGGCAACATAAAACTCTGCTGCATTTTCTGGATTTACTGCCAGGGCAACCACACGACCACTCATCACCTTTGGTCCAATATTTTCAAAGGAAATGTTTTTTACCAATGATGCTTCTTGCATTTCTTCAAGTGCGTCTAACGAACTCATCAAAGCCACAGCCGAAGTTGGTGCCGTTTGCGCAAAAGTTAAACTGGTTACTAAAAGGAATAGTGGTGTGAAAAATGATTTCATTGGTTTGGTTTTAACTTGAAAAATACAACTTTTTTCGAATGGGTCGAATTGAAAGAATTAGAATGCGCTATTTTTCCTATTTTTATCAAAAACAATTCTATGCGCTACCAACCTCTTTCCGCTTCTTTTTACCGTTCCAATCGATCGCGCTTTATGGCACAAATGAACGGAAACAGTTTGGCTGTTTTTAATTCAAATGACATTTATCCAATTAGCGCCGATTCTACCCTCCCCTTCGCACAACACAGGGATATTTTTTACCTCTGTGGCGTAGATCAAGAAGAAAGTATTTTGGTTTTGTTCCCCAACGCAATTGACCCTCAACACAGAGAAGTTCTTTTTGTACGTGAGACCAACGCACATATTGCCGTTTGGGAAGGTGCAAAGCTTAGCAAGGCGCAAGCCACAGCTTTAACGGGAATAGAAACAGTGTATTGGTTAAGTGATTTTGACCGTGTTTTTCAAGAACTTTCTACACAATGCGACCGCTTTTATTTTAACACAAATGAACATCACCGACAGGCGGTAGAAACCCAAACCCGTGAAGATCGATTTATTGCAAAATGTAAACAAGATTATCCTGCCCACAGCGTGGCCAAAAGCAATCCAATTTTACAACAATTACGCTCGGTAAAAGCAGCAGAAGAAATTGCACAAATGCAAACCGCCTGCAATATTACAGAAAAAGGGATTCGTCGTTTGCTGGGCTTTATAGAGCCTGGCGTGTGGGAATATGAAATTGAGGCAGAACTCGCCCATGAATTTCTAAAAAATCGTTCCAAAGGTTTTGCTTATACGCCCATCATCGCCTCGGGAAACAATGCCAATGTTCTCCATTATACCGAAAACAATTGTCAATGTAAAGCAGGCGAATTAATCTTGATGGATGTGGCGGCAGAATATGGGAATTACAGCAGTGATCTTACCCGAACTTTCCCCGTATCTGGACGTTTTACGGACCGTCAAAGAGCTGTTTATGAGGCTGTTTTACGGGTGAAAAAAGAAGCGACAAAATTACTTACTCCAGGAACTATTTGGAAAGAGTTTCATGTTGAAGTGGGAGCGTTAATAACGAGGGAGTTATTGGAGTTAGGGCTCCTTGACAAACTCGATGTTGCCCAACAGGACCCCAATAGTCCTGCTTATAAAAAGTATTTTATGCATGGCACTGCACATCATATAGGTTTAGACACCCATGATTATGGATTACTGCATTTGCCCATGGAAGCCAATATGGTCTTCACGGTTGAGCCTGGTATTTACATTCCTGAAGAAGGCTTTGGTATCCGCATAGAAGACGATGTTGTGGTGCAACAAGAGGGAGAGCCCGTCAATCTAATGGCTAATATTCCTATTGAAGTAGAGGAGATTGAGGACTTAATGAATCGCTAGTGGCAGCCACAATCGGTTCCACAATCAGAATCTTTTTTCTTGAAAAACTTTAGGTAAAGTAAACGCACTGCCCAAACAGACACACCCGCTACCAATAAGGCTTGAAGAATTTCCATTAGGTCAGAATTTGATAAACAACTAAAGCAGACAGATAGGCAATGGCCGTCATACTAAACAACTGTATCATGGGCCACTTCCAGCTGTTGGTTTCTTTTTTCACAATCGCCAGGGTGCTCATACATTGCAATGCAAAGGCATAAAAGAGCATGAGGGAAATCCCGGTTGGCAAATCAAAAAGCGCTTTTCCATTGGACTTACGTTCGGCTGCCATTCGATTTTTAATGGTTTCTTCTTGGTCGTTTCCAACACTGTAAATGGTGGCCAAGGTTCCCACAAAAACCTCTCTAGCGGCAAATGAACTGATTAAAGCAATACCAATTTTCCAATCAAAACCAAGGAGTGCAATGGCTGGTTCAATGCTTTTTCCTAAAATCCCAATAAAAGAATGTTCTAGTTTGTAGGAAGCGATTTTGGTCGACAAGTCTTCTTCACTCAATTGATTTGGCGCCTGTTGTTCACGCACAATTTCTTCCGCATTATTAAACTGTTCTCCTGGGCCAAAAGAGGCCATTAACCACAATAAGATCGAAATGGCTAAGATGATTTTTCCCGCTTCCACCACAAAGGATTTCGTTTTCTCAAAAACCGTGATCGCAACATTCTTTATAAGTGGTAGCTTGTAGTTGGGCATTTCAATGACAAAATAGGTCTTGGATTGAATTTTCAAGAGTTTATTGAGCAAAGCCGCTGAGAGCAGAGCCATCACAAAGCCTAATAAATAGAGTCCCATTAGGGTTAATCCTTGGTACCCCATTCCTAAGAAGTTTCCTTGGGGAATGACCAGTGAAATCAAAATGAGATAGACCGGCAAACGCGCAGAACAGGTGGTAAAGGGTGTAACCAAGATAGTAATGAGACGCTCTTTCCAATTTTCAATGTTTCGGGTTGCCATAACAGCAGGAATGGCACAGGCTGTTCCAGAAATGAGGGGAATAACACTCTTACCACTCAAACCGTATTTGCGTAATCCGCGGTCCATTAGAAAGACCACCCTACTCATGTAGCCTGTTTCTTCCAAGACGGCAATGAAAAGAAAAAGAAAGGCGATTTGTGGAATAAAAATAACAATCCCTCCCAAACCAGAAATGATTCCCTCTGCCAGTAAATTGGTGAACAATCCTGGCGGTAGTTTGTCTTTGGTCAACTCGCTTAGCTTGGTGAAGGATTCGTCGATAAAATCCATGGGAATACTACTCCATTCAAAAATGACTTGGAAAATGGTGAGTAGAATCATAAAGAAAATAATGTATCCCCAAAAACGATGGATCAAAACGCGATCTAGTTTCGAACGAATATCTGTCGCTTTATTGATGTCGACGGCGTAGGTTTCTTTGAGGGCATTATTAATGACCTGATAACGCTTGATGGTTTCCTTTTGTTGCAGTCGTTTTAAATGCGATTCGGACTGGGTTTTATAGGCCGTAGCATCTTCAACTTTCTTCCGTTCCAGCCTGGCGAAATTAACATCTTGGGTAATTACCAACCAGAGTTTATACAAGGATTGATTTGGGAAAACTTTTTCTAAGTTCTGGAAATAATCTTTATCGATTGCATGAATATCTGTAATGCTTTCTTTAGACAACAAACGATAGTCGAGAAGGAAGGTTTTTAATTGATCGATCCCGGTGTTCTCACGGGTACTAATTAAGGCGATTTTAGTTTTTAATTTTTCTTCCAGCAGGGCAATATCTAGCGAAATACCTTTGCGTTTCATGCGGTCGGACATATTGATGACCAAGAGGGTAGGAATTTCTAAATCCTTGATTTGGGTGAACAACAAGAGGTTGCGCTTCAGGTTTTCAATATCCGAAATCACCACCGCCACATCTGGATAGTCTTTATCGTTCTTGTTGAGCAAGAGTTCTATCACCACACTCTCATCCATCGAAGATGCATTGAGGCTGTAGGTCCCCGGAAGATCTATTATATGTGCTTTGGTCGTTCGGTTTAAACGACAAGTTCCTTGTTTCTTTTCAACAGTAATGCCTGGATAATTTCCCACCTTTTGATTCAAACCCGTTAACGCATTAAACACCGATGTCTTCCCGGTATTGGGATTTCCAATGAGCGCTACATTTAGGTTAGTACTCATGCGATCAAATCTATGGTTATGTGTTGGGCCGTTTCTTTTCGAATGGCCAAGTGGCAGCCATCAATAACCAAATACATGGGGTCTTTTAACGGAGCGAGCTGCTCTAGGTTAACTTCGTTTCCGGGTAAACAACCCATTTCAATCAGTTTCAACGGAAGCAAATCGGTATCGATCGATACAATTCTTCCACGCTGATTTTTTTCGATCTGATCTAAGGTGATCATTATTTAGAATGAGTTTAAAGAAGCAAAAGTAACGGAAAAAGCCACCCTTCGCAAATTAAGGGGAATTATATTTTTTTGATTAAAATCCGTATTCTTCTTTCAGTGTAACAAGATCCAGCTTTAGACTATCCATGGCTGTTCCGCTTGTGCCATCATAATAACCGCGGATGCGTTTGTCGGGGTCAACAAGAACAAAGTTTTCGGTATGGATCATGTCGTGGGGACCACCGTCACCATCTTCTTTCACCACAAAATAGGATTTGCGCGCAAGGGTATAAATTTCTTTTTTATTGCCAGTAAGTAAATTCCATTTTGCATCAATTACCCCTTTTTCGAGCGCATATTTTTTTAATTGTGGCACCGAATCAATTGCTGGAGTAACACTGAAGGACAATAAATATATGTTTTCGTCATCCATAATATACTGCTGAATATCTACCATATTATCGGTCATGATGGGACAAATGGAAGGACAAGTTGTGAAAAAGAAATCGGCAATATAGATTCTGTTTTCATAATCGCGCTGACTAATGCTTTGACCGTTTTGATTGGTCAGTTTGAAATCGGCAATCTTATGGTACTTCTTAATGTGCTGTAAACTACTGTCTACCAATTCAAAGCTAACCTCTGCTGGTTGATAAATGGGGAGGATTTTCCGAGGCTTTAAGGCGTTGAAAAATAGGTACAAGATAATAGCCGAGAGTCCGGAAAAAAACAATAGAAAGGTTTTGTAACGGGTAAAAAAGTGTTCCATAGCTACAACAAAAATACGTTCTTTTTTGGGGTTTTTTTGTGCGAACGAATTGTTAAAACAAAGATAAATGCAACAAGGCAAGGACGGTACCCATGGAAATTCTTATTTTTGGGCTTCATTGAAAAAACCTCCCCCCTATGGATCCAGCTTTAATCAAAGGCATTCAGTTATTATTAAGTTTATCAATATTGGTCGTTTTACACGAGCTTGGGCATTTTATTCCCGCAAAATTATTCAAAACTAGGGTAGAGAAATTTTATCTTTTTTTCGATGTGAATTTTGCGCTTTTTAAAAAGAAAATTGGCGAAACCGAATACGGAATTGGTTGGTTGCCCTTGGGTGGTTATGTTAAAATTTCAGGAATGATTGATGAAAGCATGGACACCGAACAAATGAAGCAGGCTCCCCAGCCGTGGGAATTTCGCTCCAAACCGGCTTGGCAGCGTTTGATCATTATGCTGGGTGGAGTTACCGTGAATATTATTCTCGGTTTTTTGATCTACATGATGATTCTCTTTGTTTGGGGGAAAGAAGTGCTCCCAACAGAGGCTGTTCCTAATGGACTCAATGCTGCTCCCATTGCACAAACCATTGGATTTCAAAATGGAGACCAGATTTTAACGGTCGATGGAGAACCCATGGAGTATGTCCTGGACATTAACCGTCATTTGTTTTTACGCAGTCCAAACAGCATAGAAGTGCTACATGCCGACGGCCAGCGCGAAGTATTAAACATTCCAGAAGACTTTGGTTCTACCATGTTTGAAAGCGGAGACATGTTCCCGTTGACGCCTAGAGGAACCATTTTTGTTGACAGCTTATACCCTGGAAACCCTGTAGAAATAGCAGGAATTGAAGTGGGCGATCAATTGATTTCTTATGATGGAAATACCATCAATTCTCTCGATGATTTAAAAAGCGAAGAATTGCGTTCTAAGGATAGCATTGTCTTCTCTGTACTTCGACGAGACAGAGCACTAGAATTTACTGTTGTCCCAACCGAGAACGCCGTTTTGGGTTTTATTGTTAAACCAGAATTAAATATCGCCACCACCCATGTCGATTTAGGCTTAGGACAAAGCATTACTGAAGGCTTTGATTTTGGGTACTGGACATTGCATGACTATGTGGTGCAATTCAAATATATCTTTACCAAAAAAGGCGCTACCCAAGTAGGTGGTTTTGCAGCCATTGGAAGTTTATTTCCTGCTCAATGGGACTGGAAAGGTTTCTGGAGTAGCACAGCCTTAATTTCGATTATTTTAGCGTTCATGAATATTTTACCGATTCCAGCGTTGGATGGAGGGCATGTAATGTTTTTGCTTTACGAAATGATTAGCGGACGCAAACCCAACGATAAATTCATGGAATATGCGCAAATGTTTGGCTTCTTCCTCCTTATCGCTTTGGTGTTGTTTGCCAATGGAAATGATGTTTACCGCTGGTTGTTTACCTAGTCAAACGCAATTTTTCAGAAAAGCTTGAGCTCAGCCGTTCCTGTTTTTTTATCTTTGAGGTTAAGACACTAAATTTATACATATGAAAAAGATATTCATCTTAAGCTTTGCCCTGTTTAGTTTTGTTGTAACAGCACAAGACAAACGCGTTACCATTGGAGATTTTGTTACTCAACACGAGGGTTTAAAAGAAAACCCTGATGGCGAAATTGTCCCTATTAATGATAGAGAAATCAATAAGAAAATTCGCTTTTTTATTGAAGAAAAATACATCAATGTTGAATTCACACGGAACATCATCTGGGATAGTTATGAAACCTTTATTAGCCCATATGACCGCCATCATTCCCACACTTTTATTGTACAAGTAAAAGTAGAAAATCACAAACGCCTTAAGTACTTAGAGATAAAATACGATCCCAACACACTTAAGGTGGACAGTGCTTTTGAATGGGACGAAGAAGTCGCTGAATTTGAAGAAGTTGTAGTTGAAGAAGAAGTCGCGGCAATAAATAGCTAAAAAAATAACAAAAGGTGTTTGGGGAAATAGGATTTTCATTTATATTTGCCATCCAATTAACACTCCTCCTTAGCTCAGTTGGTTAGAGCATCTGACTGTTAATCAGAGGGTCCTTAGTTCGAGCCTAAGAGGAGGAGCTACTTATAATGATAAAACGGTTATACTTTTATAGTGTAGCCGTTTTT
>Ga0115572_10001231_pt1 | contig 21095 bp, 21 predicted proteins | sample COGITO_mtgs_1206_FD_88681 | JGI IMG/M metagenome (GOLD analysis project Ga0115572, IMG submission 88681) | Pelagic marine microbial communities from North Sea - COGITO_mtgs_120607 | ecosystem: Environmental > Aquatic > Marine > Epipelagic | place: Germany:Helgoland, sampling site Kabeltonne... | reverse complement strand
TCCACTCCCATCGTCACCGAACGCAAATAACGGCGCATCATTGGACCGAGGATCAAAAGTCGCAAAAGCATCTGCAGGCCACCGATGCGAGTAAGCGATCGCGGCCACACGCTGATTGCCAAGCTGCAGGCTCCATCTGGCCGGGGAGAAATCCGCCAACTGACCTTCGAGGCCGGCTCGCCCGATGCCCCGATGTCGAGGTCGTAGCCGACACCATCAATCCACCGGGTGAAAGTCCTCTCATACACCCAGCCGCTCCGGTAATGAATTTCATCGCACGCAGTAGCCCCCGGCCACTCCCTCACAGGGTTGTGCTCGCAAAACGGATGCACATCCTCAAGGTGTCCCGGAGTCGTGATTACGGCCCACACCAACTCAGCCGGAGCGAAAATCTCGCGGGTCACTCGAATTGGTCTTGCCCGCCGCACGGAGTCACCCACCACTCCATCGTCGCCGGGTGGCAACATCAAGTCTGCGCTCGCGTTGTCGAAAGGAACCCGTTTGGGACTCCAGTCGCATCACCTCAGCCCGCCTCCTAAATTTCCAGACACACGAAGCCGTCGCGGTTCGGTCGGGCTCCGCATGAATTTGCGTAGTCCTCGTAACCGGAACCGACCGGGGACTCAGCCCACAGATCAGAGCACGCCTCGGCGGCTTCTTCGCCCGACCCGGCGCACTCGTTAGCCAAGCGATCAAGCTTGGCATCGTCCCCGAACTCAACAATCACTTCAGCGGGCGGGTTTGGTGACGTGTCAAGGTCTCTATTGAAGATCTCAGCGACTTCATTAGCGACGTCATTGAAGACGTTCGCCACAATGATGATTCCAATCACGCCAAGTGCGACGGCGAGCCCGCCCAGGATTGTGCTGGCAGGCGCCAACCTCGACCGATCTGGCTTGCGACACCAACCGAGAATGCCAAGCACAAACGCAATGACCCCAAGAGGAATGGCAATTACGCCAAGGAACGGGATCAATCCGACGACGACACCGATCACCCCGCATACAAATGCCGCTGTTGTAGTCGGGCGTTCCTGCTGCGGTGCGGGCACACTGCCAACCTGCGGAGCAGGATTCTGGACGTTAGGAGGTGGCGGGGCGACGTTCAGAGGAGAACGATGCTCCGTCCATTGCTGGCCATCCCAATAACGGAGCATTTGCGGGTCTTGCGGGTCGGGATGCCAGGCGGGCCGCTGAATCGGTGCGCTCATGTGCCTGATCCTTGCATACAGGACCACAGAGAAAACGAACCTTCGCCAGCTCTCATTCCAGGCGCTCGCTTGATCCGTCCAACTCGACTTCACAAAACGCCACGTGGACCACTCCCGCGATGCGCGAAGAATCAGACGGCGCGTTGTGAAAGCTCAAGGCCATAATCGTCGTTTCGTCGTCGGTGGTCACGGTGCTGGGTCATGGCACACACCCATGATTCCAATTTATCTCTTGTTGTTCTGGCTGGCCTCGACGATGACGTTGTTGAGTGTGTGACGTCATGGACGTCGAGGTTGTTGACAGCTGATCACGTCGAGTTATACGCCGCGAAGATCCAGGACTTGGTCTTGGCGTGTTGACCGGTGTCGGTGATCGGCGCACAAACGACGCTCGCAACCGCAGCCAGATTCCTGGTTGGCGCTGAAACCGAGGTGCGCTGCTATTTGCGTCGTGTTGTTGGGAGCAGTGGCTTCGTGTCCACCACAGCGCGAACATACCGGCGGGAACATTGTCTATTTAGGAGCAGCATCTCAACCGGTTTGTGCGGACTCGGCGGGGACTGCCGGCACATTCGCAAGAGCTGCTCCAAGCAGAGCGGTTGAGCGACCTCGGGCTGAGCAGTTCGGTCGGTTGTGGTGCTCGGGCTTGCACACTTCCAACAAATTTCTCGGGGCGTCGCCATTCAACTACCCGGCTAGGCTTTGCGCATGCTGCAGGCCCTGGCGGCGTCAACGAGAAATCGTGTTCGCTCTCTGCATGTGGCGGCCTGGTTTGACACGGAAGAATCGACATATGAACCGCCAGCATCTTGAAGCGCGCTCTCGGACGAAAACCGGCAGAACGCTGGTCAGTATGGTTCGGCTATTTCTTATTGTCCTCACAGCAGCAATCGGGGTTGGCGTTAGCACCGCAGTAGCAAATGAGAGTGACGATGCGAATCCTCTCCAACCACTCGACACCTCAAGCCCAGAGGCCACCTACCTGTCCTTCATTGACCAAGTTGCTCTGGCCGAGGAGCTGTACGTCCAGTATCAGCGGAACCGTTCGGAGTCGACTCAGAAGGCGCTAGCTGATGCCCTTTCTGGCACGGGGCGGCTATTTGATCTTTCTGATGTAGCTACCGCAAACAAGGACGAGGTGATCGTGGCGTCGTTCGGGCGCTTGGCGGACATCTTCAATCGGATACCTGAACCTGATCTTGAGGACTTCCCTAACGCTGATGATGTTAAGGAGGCGCAGTTAAGCAACGGTGACGTGTTCGTCGAGTCTGACGCGACCACTACAGCAGACGTGACTGCTGCGGGGAGTGACATCGTCGCTGGAGCGAGTGAGCCGCGGCTACGGCCATCGGCCGGGATCGAGCGGTACGTCATCCCAGGAACAGAAATCACCATCGTTCGACTCGCAGTCGGAGCACGAGCAGGCGACTACGTGTTCTCTGCGAGCACGGTGACCGGGCTCAAAGGGTGGAGACAAGCCGTTAGCGATCTACCTGTTCGTGAGGGCGTGATTGTCAAAAACTGGGTGAATGAAATCACTAACGCGACCGGTTATTGGATCCCCCAGTGGCTGCTTGACGCAATGCCGGAGCCACTAAAGACTCAGGTGTTTGGCATCCCGCTTTGGAAGTTGATTGCCGACATTCTGATCATCGCCGGTGCATTCATCTGCACCTGGTTATGGCGCCATTTCGTAGTCTCGAAACGCGCCGACGACTCCCTTCGGGGGTACCGCTGGAAGCTCACTACGCCCGTTGTGCTTCTGGTGTTGGTCGCTAGTGCTCAAAAATTCCTCAACGAACAGATAAACCACAGTGGCGAAGTTGCATCCATGGTGAACGTTGTCGTCACGGTCGCAACTTGGACTGCTTTCGCTTGGATCTTTTGGTTGGGATCGTCGATGGTGTCGCGATGGCTCGCAGACTCGCCGAGATTCGGTGACAAAGATGAGAGTCATTTCACTCGAGTCATTGGAAAAGTCGTCAGCGTTATCGGTGTCATGGTGATCGGTTGGTTCGGACTCACCAAGCTTGGAGTGTCCAGCATTGGTCTCGGCATCGGTGCTGGCGTCTTCGCCCTCGCTATAAGCCTCGCAGCGACAGGAACACTCGAAAATCTCATCGGCGGGATAACGCTGTACGCAGACAAGCCTTTTAGCGTCGACGACAAGATCACCGTCGATACCGATTACGGGACAGTCGAAGAAATCGGCCCCCGTTCGACCAGCATCAGGAAGTTAGACGACACCGTGATGATCCTGCCTAACTCCAAGATCAGCGGCCTGAAAACCACAAATTTCTCTGCACGGCGCCACATGGAGTTCTGCCACGTCATTGGGGTGCGATACGAGACAACTGCGGACCAGCTTCGCAACATCGTAGATCTAGCGGACCAACGACTCCGTGAGCATCCGCGGGTTCTCGATCAAGTCGAGTATCCGCGGGTGCTCATCACCAACTTTGGAGAGTCGTCGATCGATATTGAGGTTCGGGCAAGAGTGACCACTCAGGAGTTGTTTGACTTTCAGGTGGTTCAACAAGATCTCCTCTTAATCGTGCTCGACGTAGTCGAGAGCGCCGGTAGCGGCATCGCATTTCCGTCAACGACTATGTACATCACTCAAGACGAAGGCCTCAGGGAACAGGACGAACCGCAAACGTCGGGTCCGGGCGTGTCCTGACGGCAGCCGCAGTGTTGACCGCAGGCCTATTCGCTGCGCACTCATGGTCTACGCAATCACAGCACCAGCGCACGTGGTTTATGTTTCCACGACCGAGCAGGAAACCCACAGCCAAAAAGGCGAAACCTTCTCCTCCTAAGACCCGCGCCGCAGCCTTGTGACGGCTCCACTTTTGCCGGCGTGCACAGAAACCTTCAACGCTCTCGGTACCGTCTGCGGCGACCTCAACCAGCAGCCACCCGATACCCCAACAGCTCAGGGCCTTCGCCTAGGCACAGGCGCCGAAAATCCAAGCACCTGATTCTGGCCCAGAAACTCAACAACCGAGACTTGCCCGCACACGAAGCGTGTCAACAACTCAGGTCCGGGCTACCCGGTCGGGGCGGACACGTATTCCAATTCAACGGATTGACGTTGGCAGCCGCATGCCTCCACCACTACTGCCGCCATATTTTTCGGATCAAACCAGAGCGAGCAGTACCCAAAGCGACAGCGGTAGGCCCAGGTCATAGACCAACACGATCGTGTTCCCCGGCTTCAAATTCCGGTCTTTCACCATTTCGTACACATGGTTTGCAGCAGCACCAAGCAAGAACGCTGAGATCACGACGGCCAGTAAGACCCAGGCAGACTTGTCCAAGTAGGCGGCATAGATGCCCGCAGCTCCGACACCAAAGCTGAAAAACCCAACCTCATACTGGAAGCCGTTAGTTTTCCACCCGATGTTTTCAGCGGTGCGCTGCGCGAATATCGTATGCATCAACCCACTGGCAATGAACATGCCTCCAGCGGGAATCGTCATCATCCAACGGATCGAATTACTCGCAAAATCAACACCTGTCTCTGATCCTGGGGCGATCACGCCAATGGCACCAAGGAGCCAAGCGGCAAGCAACGAGGCAGGAAGAAACAGAATTCCCATAGCTAAACGGTAACCGCAGGGAGTTGATGTGCGGCGTATAGCAACTTCCACCGCTGCAGCACTCTGATCTGCGGTTTCGGCTGGGTTGCTGCCATTGCCGTCGTCTCTGCCGGTTATCGGACGTGTGCGCTCGTGCGGTGATCGCCGGAACTGGTACCCACGGCTCGACTAGTCGTTTGCTTGTGTCCAAAATACGCAAACGGCTCCACCAAGAGCCGACCTAAACCCGAAAATCGGCAGGACAGAGGACCGCTGCTGACCGAACAGTCAGAACCCAATCACAGCGCCTTTAATGACGATCGCGCCACAGAACATCAAATCGGACGGATTGAACTGTTGCACCTGCGATGGTCAGTCGTTTGCCCTCAAAACCGGGGCTTCACATCACGATCTTTCATCTCACCACCAGTGGTGGCGGTCAGATTGGATATTCGGGGGAAGCACGCCGAACTCCGCACGTACTTCAGAGATCGGGTGATGCGCCAGGGCAAAGTGATCTACCAATGAAAAGTCGCTCCGACACTGGTTACCGCGAGACAACTCATTGGCAAACAGTTTCGCGGCCGCCGGACGAGCAAGCAGACCGCTTTCCGAGCGTTTGAGGTGGGAGGGCACAGCAAAGCCGGCCTCATGCACAACAAGAGACGCAAGGAGCGCTGCACGGTTCACGGCGTTGTTGTTCATCCCAAATTGAAACGCACTCAAAGCAAGCTCCGCCTCAGGGGTTGTCGACAGCCCAGCAATAGTGTGGGTCATGTCGTGCGCAACAAAAAAAGAGTCGTTCGACGAACTTTCCGTGCCCGGAAGGCTCAAACCGAACCGTTCGTAGAAGGACAAATATGCCCGCCCAAGGGTTCCCGGGCCATATTCGGCCAATGTTCCAAATAGGTCTGAAAGTTGAGCTTCTCGGAATGGTCGGCTCAGATTCGGATCTGACAACCCAGGCTCTGAGCGTTGCCGCATGTTGTTGCTCAGAAACCGTTGGTAGTCGCGCTTGGCCATTTCTACTCCGCCCTGGACCAGATCGCGGAAGATTTTGAGATCCTCACTATCCACCCCCAGAATTTCGGCGTACTCCTGAACAGCTGCAACTTGCGCTGGTGACTGTGGATGACGACACGCTTCGAGAGTGAGGTGCAGTTCATGAAATACCGCTCGCACGTCCTCGCCGGCAAGCACACTTGCCACTTCACTCGCCTTCAGTCGGGTCACCGAACGCACGTCGAGGTCGGGACGGCCCCACAGATGAGTCGCTAAGGCTTCAAGCACCAACACCTGCTCGGAGGTCGGCCCCTCGTCCACATCCACGCCGCGCAATAAGCCTCCCACTACGGCTTCGACTACTGACGGCGCGAGGGTCAACATCGCGATGAATGTCGACCGATCAACACGCGGACAAAGTTCATGCGGAAACAATAGCCGCACGGGCTACCGGCATGTGCCTGGTCCTCAGCGTCCGGCATCACTGAGTGGAACAGAACTTACGCTGTCAGTCGCTGACGAGATCGCGCAGTTTTCTAAGCCATAGGCTATGTCGCCAGCCGGCGGAGGCAGCGCTCAATGATTCGTACATCACAATGAGGATCCGCAGAGCACATCCGATTTGGCGAAGGTCGTCACCCCTTCAATCAACGACCAGGAATCAGTCAACGCCAGGAAAGCGAAAATCGCCCACAATCGGCCCGCTATGAAAAGCAGCGGTCATCGTCAGGGACAGCAAATCGTTTTGGCAGGCTCGTTTGAGAAATCGACTATCAAACGGTGACACTCTCTTTGGGGGGCCAGTGGTGTGCGCAGCTACATTCTCGGCGATGGGAAGCAGTTCCAGCAAGCCGCGCAAGGGTCATGAAAAGCCACACCATCTGCCTAAGGTTGGTTCGCCCGAAAACCGGCAGTGGGAGCACGAAACCCACAAGAAAGTCGTTTTTGGGTCCTCGGCAATGGCGCTCGCCGTGGGAGCAGCCATGGTCCTGGCGGTGATCGGTCTACTCGTTGCCAACCTCTAAAATTTGGCGCATCTCGCTTTTGAGCATCCAAAACCCCCTCGCTGGATCACCGCGCCGTACCCAGCGGAGAGCACCGTGAGAACGATTCGGCCGATCGGTAGAGCACCGGGGACTATCGGTAGTCCCCAGACTATGGTCGACAACGCTGGACCCACGGTTACTCCGATCAGGTCACCACCTACTTCAACAGATAAGGCATAGTTGATCCGCCGTTTCGCGTCTGTCGGAATGCCTGAAAAACGAACAGATTGTTCAGCGTTCGGTCGCCGGCAGCGCAGTCACGAACGGGGCGACAGTGTCGTTCTAACGTCCCCTTATTGGCGTCCCAAAACTCGTGACAGGCATCATGGGCAAACAGCGAGTCGTTGTTTTACTCAATCCACTCGACGACCTTTTTAAAAGGCCCGACCACTTTTATGCCGTCCACGATGACACAGCGTCCGGCGCCGTGTTTCCACCTTGACTACGGTCAGAAATCGGCGTCGATTTCGCAATGCGATCGAAAGTCGACGAGGTCGACGGTTCCGCCGCTGCAACCGGCGTCAACCGACGCGCACTGCGTCAGCAGGAAGACTGACCACAAGCGCCTCGTGCCCGAGCTGGTGGGTTGACCAGCACCAACTCGTTCCAGCCGGGATCGCGATCGACGTCCTGGGTGTCAACGCCACCAGGCGGCCAGCCACGTCGAGTACCGCTTCACCGGCGAGTCCAACTAGGAACACGAACTCGCCGTCGTGCGTGAGCAGCGTCGACGCTGGCTCCGAGTAAGCAGCGACAACAACCGCCCCCGCTAATCCGTCGGTTGCCTTCTCGATACCAGTGTCTCGGACCGCCAACGAGTCATCCGCCCACGCCATCCTCGGTGCATCCTCGGCAATATGGCGCGCAAAGCGCTGCCCTGCGAAGTTTCGCGTCGTGTTTACACACGGAGTGGGCAGCTCAAGATCGTGGTCAGCGAGGGTGTCGTGCTCTGCCGGACAGCCAATCTCGATCACCTCGAGACCCGGTGAGCTCCGCAGCACGCGATGACGGATCTCTGGTGGCTGCAGAACGCAGTCTCCAGCCACCATTCGGAACGGCTCACCCTGGTCCTCATACACAACTTCGACCCATCCGGCAGCGACGAAGATCATCTGGAACCTGATGCGGTGAAAGTGCACCCAGTCAGCGATGTCTCCACCCGCTTCGATTCGAATGTGACTCGCAATAAAGCGGCCACCCCAACGATCCGGAAGTAGGTCCCGGTACTCCATCCCTGCGCGCCCGATGCCGAAACCACCGGTGGCTGCATCGACAACGGTCAAACTCGGGACGCTCTCGGGGACAGCGAGCGAGGCAGGTCGCATGCCGAACTCAACTATTGAACCCCCGGGTGAACGCAGCTCACACTCAACACAACGCTCGTTATCGTCTTCAACTCGGAGACGAATCGGAACGTCGTTGCCGCAACGGCGCAACTCGACCACTGTCCCACCACGTTGGAGCTCCACACGGCGCGGGTCGTCAGCGGGGGTGACGAGCCGTATCCGAAACCCCACCTCAGAAGTGAAGAAATCGACCTCACCTTCAAGGTCGGTGCAAGCAACGACGATGGCTGTCATGAGCTCAGTCTGCCCGACGGCCAACGATCAACATCAGTATCGGACGCGCCCACTGACAATGCGGGCACCAGTATTCTCGCTGCGATGAGAGGCAGGCGTGCAATTGGCCGGGGCGGCCGTCGACCATCTGCGCTGTGGGCGCTTGCTGTCGCTCTGTTGATGGCCAGCTGCGGCATCACCCGAGCCGAAGGGGCCGATCCGACCGCACGCCCCACAGCGCCCCTCCCCACACCACCGTCGATACTTGACCCAGACACCAGACAAATCACCGTCGATCCACTCGACGAGAACGATGTCGTCGACCCAGCCTCAACACCATCGACCACCACACCTTCAACCACCACGACCTCACCAAAAGCCACCAGTACCCCAACAACGGCGGCGACGACCCAGCCAGCGCTTGATCTAGGAGAGCGGCCTCTCGGCGACCCATCATTCGGCGCGACCGCGACGGCGTTCGATCGCCTCGCTCAGGCCAACCGAGGCGCCTCACTGACGGTAGTGCGCTCGGGCGAAGTCGCATTCAGTCGCGCCTCAGGCTCGACAATCAGCGGGCAGCCCGCAACCAGTGACACACCCATGGTCGTTGCAAGCGTAAGCAAAATCGTAGTCGCGATGGCGATTGCTCGACTGCACGAACAGAGGCACATCGATGCGTTCGGTCCGTTCCCATGGGCTGAAGTCGGCCTCGACCCGAACGCCGAGTGGGCCGACGTAACTATTCGGGAACTACTCGATCATCAAAGTGGATTGAGTACGGCAAGACATTCTTGGTTCACCGGGGGCGGAACCTGTCGTGATTTCGTGCCGTCGCTTTTAGCCTCGCCACCCAACGGCAACCGCGGACGTTGGGTTTACTCGAACGGCAACTACTGCCTTCTCGGACTGCTAGTCGAACAACAGGCGAACAAACCACTCGACGCAGCACTGCAACAACTGATCTTCGATCCCGTCGGAGTGAGCGGCGTGCACCTCACCAACGACGGACTACAGCCAAAAGACCAACCTCACGCTGATGGGGTCGAGCGGCTGTCGCGCCTAGGCGGGGCCGGCTCCTTACTCGTGTCCACCGACGACACCGCAATACTCCTCGGACGAATGACCGAATCAGATCGGTTGATCCTCCAACCACCGAGCGTCTTTACCGATCAGTACGGATTCGGCCACACCGGAACAATCGACGGGGCAAAGGCCTGCATATGGGTTCTCGAAAACGGCCTCACAGTGGTGTCGGCAACAATCGCCGGGAACTCGGTCAGCACAGGAGGAAACGTCTGCGACATCGTCGTTCCCGCCGTCTCCTCCGATCTAGGTTTCGGATCGGCCAAGCCTGATCGGACACCTTGAGGGACCGCCCGTATCAGAGGTCCCACAGCTGCCGGGCAGCAGTGACCACCGGCTTGCCGATCTCACCGCTCGACGCCGGCTCCGGTCGGTACTGCTCGCCCACCAGGGCGCTCAGCGTTGCCCCTGTCGACATGCTGAGTGCATCGAAGTCGTAGCCACCCTCAAGCGCAACGACGAGGCGATGCTCGCCGACGAGTTGCCGGAGCCGGTCCGCAAGATCGGCGTAGTCAGCAGAGGTGAGCTGCAGCCCTGCGAGCGGGTCGTTCCGGTGCGCGTCGTACCCAGCCGAAATGATGAGCCATGTCGGATCAAACCGCTCGATTACCGGCGCAATCACTTCATCGACTGCTTGTCGGAACACATCGCCGCGGGTACCTGGCGGGAACGGAAGATTCAAGTTCGAAAAGGGAGCACCCTCCCCGCCGGTTTCGCTCAGCCGGCCGGTCCCCGGGTACAGCGGCGACTGATGCGTCGAGACGTATAGCACCGAAGGATCGTCGTAAAAGATGTTCTGGGTCCCGTTGCCGTGATGGACGTCCCAGTCGACAATCGCAACTCGCTCTCCGCTCTCGATTAGATCCCGCGCCGCAACGGCAACGTTGTTGAAAAGACAGAATCCCATCGATTGATCGAACTCAGCATGGTGACCCGGCGGACGACTTGCTGCGTACGCGATATCGCACTGTCCGGTCTTGAGAGCGTCCACGGCGTCGAGCAGCGCTCCTGCCGCCCGGCGCGCCGTGGCCCACGAGCCCCGCGAGGCATAGGTGTCGTCGTCGATATTGCCGCCGCCCGCCTCACAAAAATCGCGAACCTGGGCAATGAGCCGCGGGTCATGGACTCGTTCGAGCTCGGCTACCGTTGCCAACCGGGGTTGGACCATCCGCACCGCCTCGACGAGCCCAGCGGCCGGAATCCCGGCAAGCGAAGCAACGAGCCGACCCGGCCGTTCCGGGTGACCATCCGGCGCATGGTGCTCGTCAAGTTCCACGGCGGAGAACACGGCGATCGGTTGATCCACCCCCCTAGCGTAGGCTCCGCAGCCTGTGCTGCCATGCTGAACGTGTGGCCCCATCAGATTCATCTAATTCCCGATGGGCGACAACCGTCGTCCTCGCCGCGCAATTGTGCGACGATCAACGCGACATCGACGACCTCGACCTCAATCCCGTGATCGTGTCGGATAGTCAGACGCTCGTGACCGATGCCCAAGTCCGTCTCGTTGACCGACCGAATAACGATGGCCCGATCCGCCACCTCGGGTGACCAACCAGAGCTAGGGCGCCGCGCCGACGCCTACTTTTGAATCACTGCGTTCCCATCCTCCGGCGATCCAAGAGGAACAGCTCGAATGGAGGAGCCATGGAGATTGCAACTTTGCTCCCTCTCGTCGCGATGACTGCGGCACCCGGCCTGCTCTACGTCTAATGCCAGCGCAAGCTCGTCAACATGGAGCCGACCCCGATTCAACTTCACCTCCCAAGGGGCTCAACTAACCGCTGAACGGCTCCACATGCTCGCCTGGCCGACCAATCGCTCCCGGACCGAGCATCGACGCTCGTACGTCGCGTCTCTCCGGCACTAGGTTTCTCGATATGCCATCTGCCCGGGAGTTCGAGGGTCCCACCGCCGAACTGCTGCAAACTTTGATTCGCAACGAGTGCGTCAACGACGGCACGCCGGATTCAGGGAACGAGTCACGAACCTCAGACACCCTGCGGCAGTACCTAGAGGGTTCCGGACTCGACCTCCAGACCTATACGCCCCGCGCAGGTCGCGACTCGATCGTCGCCCGCATCGAGGGGTCTGACCCCGGCGCCCCTGCGCTCTGTCTCATGGGGCACACCGATGTTGTACCGGTGAGTCCCGAGGGGTGGAGCAACGATCCCTTCGGCGGTGAACGGATCGCCGGAGAGATCTGGGGTCGCGGCGCAATCGACATGCTTAACCTCACGTCGTCAATGGCGGTCGCGTTTCGTCACCTTGCTGACTCAGGCTTCCGACCGCTCGGCGACCTGATCTTCTTCGGTGTGGCCGACGAGGAAGCCGGCGGCGTATGGGGGGCAGAGTGGATGGCCGAGCACCACTGGGACGACATCGACGCCGACTACGTCCTGACGGAACTTGGCGGATGGTCGCACGAGGCAACAGACGGATCCCGCCAAGTGACAGTCAACGTGAACGAAAAGGGCATGGCCTGGCGACGCCTTCGCGTACGCGGCACACCCGGTCACGGATCGATGCCATTCGGCGCCGACAACGCGCTAATCAAGACCGCTGAGATCATCCGACGCCTCACGGAGTACCGACCCACCCCCAACCTCGACGAGATCTGGCGTGCACAAGTTAATTCCATGGCACTCAGTGATGATGTTCGCGAAGGCTTACTCGACCCTGCTTCCATCTGGGACACAATCAGCTCGCTGCCCACGCCGCTCGCACGCACCTGCCACGCCCATACGCACACGACGTTCTCACCAAACGTTGTGCATGGCGGTCCGAAGACAAACATCATCCCAGACGTGATTGACCTCGAAATCGATATACGTACAGTTCCAGGCGACCGTGAGAATGCCGATGGCCACCTGCGTGCGGCACTCGGTGACCTCTACGAACACGTCGAGGTCAGCGACATCCAGAACTCCCCGGCGACCTCGTCACCCTTTGGCGTCGACAACCCCCTCTGGAACTCTGTTGAGAAGCACACTCAGATCGCCCACCCCGGTGCGACATTGGTCCCCGGACTTGTCGTCGGTGGCACCGATGCCCGCTTCTATCGCGAGCGCGGTCGCATTGCGTATGGAACCGGGCTCTACTCGCCGAACATGGATTTCGCCACGTTCGGCTCCCGCTTCCACGGACACGACGAGCGCATTGACGTTGAATCACTCGGTCTCTCCGCCGAGTACTTCCGCGGTATCGCAGTCGACCTGCTCGGCTGATCTACTGATCGCAACGAAGCGTCACCACGGCGGGTCGTGAGACTGACCGTCCGACGACTTGGCTAAGTACAGATCGAGATGTCGTCAGTGGCGCCCAAACGGATTAATTGAACGCTCCGTGAAACCGTTCAGTGCACGGACAATGTCGGAGCACACAAAGCGTTGCGGTCCGGGGGACGGTCGCGAAATCGGGGTGATCACCCAACGCTCGGCCAAATCGTTCAACGCACGACGGATCGACGCCGGACTTGCGTCAAGGACCGACTCGAGAACCTCGGTGTCGACGACCGGGTGGCTGAGGAGATTGTCGATAATCAGGTGCGCAAGGGCGTCTGATCGCAGCGATGACGCCCGCTCGCGCCACTGCTCCTGCATCTGGACCACGTCGTCGAAGAGGTGACTCGCATTGCGCAGCGCCGCGAATGTGGCATCGGCGGCCAACTCTACGATCGGAACAAAGTCGCCCATGCGGTACTCGGTGAGCGCCTCGATATAGCGATGCTTCTGCGACACGATGCCGGCTGAGATCGGCAGAGTGGCCGATCTGGTCAGACCTTCACGACGAAGCAATGCGTGGATCAATGCCCGGCCCACCCGACCGTTGCCGTCGGGAAACGGATGAATCGTCTCGAACTGGGCATGCATCACCATCGCCTGGATGAAGACCGGCATGTCGGTACGCGCCATAAAGTCACACAGGTCGTCGATCGCTGCGGGAATCCGCTCCACCGACGGCGGAACGAACTCGGCTTCAGGCGGACCGCCGGAGTATCCCCCGATCCACACCGCCTCATTGCGCCACCGGCCTGCGAGCACAGGGTAAGTTGAGCCTAAGAGAGCTCGGTGCACGTCAAGGATCGTTTCAGACGAGATGTCGTCCGCGAGAACGATCGCAGCGGTGGTCGCATCGACGTTGCCCATCACATCGGCAACCGATCGACCTTGATTGTCACCCGTCTCGGCAATCAAGAGATCCGGGACCGGCACCGCAACGTTCTCGATGCGTGATGACGCCGACGACTCGATCCGAACGAGCAGCGACTCAAGCGGTGCCAACACGTCGCCGACTCGCAAGTCAAAGGCCGCTATGGCCGTCCGTACGTCTTCGGAGACCAGCGCACACTCCGACGGCAACATCATCTCGGCACTGGCGATCTCGGGAGTGACTGCGGAGTCATAGCGCCGACCGCGACCTGACCGACGCGCGTCGCCGCCCTGTTCGATCAGCCAGGTCAACCGTTCGAAGGTGACGGGCGGCCACTCGGTGTCGCGAGGCATGTTCAGCGACCTCGATTCAGCGGAAAAGGTCCCGCTCGGAATCTCGCAGGACCGCAGCCAACGAGGCCTCGTCGTCGCGCTCCCAAACGAAGCCACGAACGACTGCAACTGGGACCCGGCTGGTGTTGCCCTTGACAAGTTCGCCGGCTGCTGCGAGCTCATCGGCTGTGCAGATCTCTTGCACCCTGAACTCGTGACCGTGGGGATCTTCCTGGCCGATATAGCTAAACAGTGGATTCAAGCCGGCGACACCAATTGCGATGTCGGTCTGACCCTCTCGCCACGGTCGACCGAATGTGTCGGTCATGATGACGGCGACGTCAAGCCCGAGTTCGGAGAACCGTGCTCGCTGGGCACGACACGTTGCATCAGGGTCAACCGGCAGCGTCAGGATCCGGTCGCGCGCGCCGCTGGATGACTGGTCGACGCCCGAGTTCGCACAGCAGAAGCCGTGATGGGTCTCGGTAATCAACACGGGACCGATTTGACGAATCACGCGCTTCGACTCCCGGAGCACGATTTCGGTGACGCGTGGGTCCTTGTCCCACTTCTCGGACCAACGAGTCGCAAATTCGGACGGCTCGACGTCATCAAGTTCGACAGTGCACCCCTCCGATTTCGAGACGATCTTCGAAGTGACAAGCACGATGTCACCGTCGAGCAGCGGGTCCCCCTGAGCGGCCGCAGCCTCGTAAATCATCGCCGACAAGTCCATGCCGCCGACAATCTCGGGCAGCCCTTCGACCCCGAACACCTCAAGCCGTGCCATCAGCGCGCTCCGATCATGCGGCCAGCTCATCAAGGAAAGCCATGATGGCTGCATTGACCGGCTCGGGATTGGTCAGGTTCGCAGCGTGTGCGCCACCGACCCGGACGACATCACCGGCGCCCCGCAAGCCAGCCGCCAGTAGTTCCGCCCGGTCCATCGTAATTGCAGTGTCTTCTGTCCCATGGACGACAAGCGCAGGACAGAGGATCTCACCGAGGCGCTCGGTGATGTCGTCGCGTGTCCGCAAACACTGGTACGGCTCCATAAACGACTGCTTATCCCGCTCTTTCCACTTTCCAATCCAGCTGGGGCTGTGATTCGAGTCATCGATGATGATCCCTGCAACGATCTTGGCCAACTCGTCAGTCGGCCCTTGGTCAAGCCAAACGTGGTTCATCGCATCGTTCGCGGCGGCGGTCTCGGGGTCGTCGACGCCAGCCTCGGAGTCGAGCAGGATCAGCGCCCGAACTCGGTCTGGCGCAGTCAGCGCTGCACGCAGTGACAGGAACCCGCCCTGACTCATACCCCCGAGCACTGCAGACTCGATCCCGAGGTGGGTCAGCAGACCGAGACAGTCTGCGGCCGAATCCCAGTAGGTGAAGGGCTCACCGTCGTACTCGGTCAATCCAAACCCGCGCTCGTCCCATGTGATCACCCGATAAGCAGTGCAAAGTACCTCGACCTGGGGAGCAAACATCTCGTGATCCATCAGAAACCCGTGTGAGAGGACCACCGGCAGCCCACTCCCGCCCGTGTCCTCAAAGTGAAGTCGTTGACTGTTGACATCTGCGAAGGGCATGGGCGTCAATTTAGTTCGGCAACAACGAGAGAACGCTCAGCAAAGCAACAGCGCGTCACATCACCTCACCTCGGTCGGCCATTCGGGACGACGGCGCAGGCAGACTGCAGGCATGACAGACGAGCGCGACCGACCGGTGTCGGAGATCTTCGACCCATCCGCCTGGCGCAAGGTGCCCGGCTTCGACTTCTCCGACATCACCTACCACCGAGCCGTTGATGCCGGCGTCGCACGTGTCGCATTCGACCGGCCGGAGATACGTAATGCCTTCCGACCCCACACCGTCGATGAATTGTTCCGGGCGCTCGACCACGCTCGCATGTCCACCGATATCGGCTGTGTTCTGCTCACCGGCAACGGGCCGTCGCCGCGTGACGGCGGTTGGGCGTTCTGTTCCGGCGGCGACCAACGGATTCGAGGGAAGGACGGCTACAAGTATGCGGACGGTGAGCAGGCCGACTCGATCGAGCCGGGTCGAGCAGGTCGGCTCCACATCCTCGAGGTGCAACGCCTGATCCGATTCATGCCCAAGGTCGTCATCTGCGTAGTTCCCGGTTGGGCTGCCGGCGGCGGTCACTCGCTCCATGTCGTGTCCGATCTGACACTTGCATCGACCGAACACGCCCGTTTCAAGCAGACCGACGCCGACGTCGCAAGCTTCGACGGCGGTTTTGGTTCGGCGTACCTCGCCCGCCAGGTCGGCCAGAAATTTGCTCGCGAGATCTTCTTTCTCGGTAACGACTACACGGCCGACGACATGGTCGCCATGGGTGCAGTCAATAAGTCAATTCCACATGCCGAGCTCGAGGCCACCGCCCTCGACTGGGGTCGCAAGATTTGCGACAAGAGTCCGACAGCACAGCGCATGCTCAAGTACTCATTTAACATGATCGACGACGGCCTGGTCGGCCAGCAGGTGTTCGCCGGTGAAGCCACTCGCCTCGCCTACGGCACAGACGAGGCCACCGAAGGGCGGGACAGTTTCCTCGAGAAGCGGGATGCCGACTGGTCGGCCTTCCCGTACCACTTCTGATCCTGTATGCCGCCTGAGATCATCGTCGTCGACGATCCAGAGGATGACCGATTTGCACAATTCCGACTGAACGAACGTGGACTGGCGAGTCGAGCCGACAAGCGCGACGACGCCGGAGCCGGACTATTTCTCGCCGAGGGTGACCTTGTCGTCGATCGAGCACTCGATGCCGGGTGCCTACCGGTGGCAGCACTGGTCGACTCCCAGCGGGTGCCCGACGTCGCATCTCGCTTCGAGGCTGCCGGTGCTCCGGTGTACGCAGGCGGTGCCGTCGTTCGCAGAGTTGTCTCCGGCCTCGGGATGCCGCAGCCGATCATTGCACTGTTTCACCGGCCTGCCCGACCTAGTGTCGCAGAGCTGGCCAAGCGCTGCCGACGCCTCGTCGTGCTCGAAGCTGTCGATAACCCGGCCAACGTGGGCGCGATCATCCGGAACGCAGCCGGGTTGGGCTGGGACGGGCTAATCCTCGACCACACGAGCGCCGACCCGATGGCCCGCCGTTCGCTCCGAGTCGCAATGGGCACCGTGTTCGCACTCCCCCATGCCCGCACCACGACGCTGATCGACGACATCCGTGAGCTCGACAACGTCAGCCTATTCGCAATGACGCCCAACAATGATGCTGCAGCGCTCGAGACAATCGATCCCGGCGCGCGTGCTGCCGTACTGATCGGCTCAGAGCGAGCCGGACTCTCCAACGAACTCCTCGCGCTTGCGACACCGGTGCGGATCCCGATGGGGGCAGGTGTCGACTCGCTCAACGCCGCCGCCGCCACTGCTATCGCCTGCTGGGAGCTCCGCATCCGCAGATAGAACTGAACGCATGTCGAGTGTCCTGCTTCTGTCATGCCCGGACCAGCCCGGCATCGTCGCCGCCACCGCACAAGCAATTGCCGACAACAGCGGCAACATCGTGCACGCCGAGCAATACGTCAAAGGCGACGACGCAAATTCCAGTGCCGTATTCTTCCAACGGGTCGTGTTCAACCACACCGATGGCGCCACCGCTAAAGCGTTCCGGACCGCATTCGCTCCTACCGCAGAACGCTTCTCTATGACGGTCGATCTACGCGACGACGCAGGATCGGTCCCAACAGCAATCATGGCGTCGAGGCAACCACACTGTCTCTACGACCTGTTGACCAGATGGCGCAACGGTGAAATGCCAATGGACCTTCGAGTCGTCATCTCAAATCACCCCGATCATGAGGAGATCTGCACACACATGAACGTGCCCTACGTGCACCTTCCGGTCACAAAGGACGCAAAGGCACAGCAGGAGCGGAACGTGCTCGACGTACTCGATCACCACGGTGTCGAGCTGATCGTGATGGCCCGCTACATGCAGATTCTGAGCGACGACTTCGTCTCACGACATCCGATGCGAATCATAAATATCCATCATTCGTTTTTGCCGGCGTTCATTGGAGCCAACCCGTATCGACAAGCGCATGAGCGCGGTGTCAAGCTGATCGGAGCCACGGCCCACTACGCGACCGCCGAGCTCGACGAAGGACCGATCATCGCCCAGGACACCGCTCACGTCAGCCACCGCGAGACCGTGGCTCAACTGACAGCACGCGGACGCGACCTTGAGACGGTGGTGCTTGCACGGGCGGTGGCCGCACACGTCGAGCACCGGGTCGCAGTCCACGGCCACCGCACCATCGTCTACAACTGATCTTCAAGGACTTTAAGCGGTTGCGTCGACTGCCGCCTGACGAGCACGACGACCGCGCCGGGGGGCGGCTCCAGACGGCTCCCAGGTGAAGCGTTTGACGGCGATCACGGCACCGGCGACGCCCCAGCTGGCGACGAACGCCAGCTTATCTAGGGCGAACGCCGGCGCTTCGACGAACGGATTGAAGCAGTCCTGAAACGCGTTGACGAACGGCTTCAGCGGAAACAAGTTAGCGATGGTCGCCAACGTGCTGTCCTGGTCGGTCGCAACGAAGACATCGGAGATGAAGGCCAACGGGAGGATCGTCGCATTGACGACTGCTGCCGACGACGACGCTGTCTTGATCATCGACACCAGTGCCATCCCAAGTGCAGCGAACGAAGCGACACCGACCAGAAGCGTCACGAACGCTGCGGGCATCTTCGCCCACACAATCGAAAGGTCGTAGACCGCGTATCCCATCGCCAACATGAGAATCGTTCCGGTGAATGCGATCAACACCGACGCCCCGATCAGCCCCACCATGTAAATCCACGTCGGCAAAGGTGTGCTGCGCCAACGCTTAAGGATGCCCTCGTCGCGCCGGATCGGCACCATGTTGCCAATGTTGCTGTACGTGGCCGACACGGCGGTGTACGCCGCAAGGCCACCCGTGTAGAACTGTCGGATCGACCACTCGCCACCATCGATCGTGACCGTGTCGTCACCAAATAGCGCGTTGAACAGCACCAGCATCACGAGCGGCAGGATCAACGTGAAAAACAGCGCCACTGGAACTCGAAAGAAGTAGCTGATCTGATACCGAGTCTGACGCACGACCATCTCGGCAGTCGAGGGGTAGTCACGCATCGGCGGGCTCTCCACCAGTCGTAAGCTGCAGATAAACGTCTTCGAGTGACGCGCGGGTGACGCTCAGGCTCATCAGCTCCATGTCGTGGCTTACGGCCCAGCCAGTGAGCCGGTGGACCACGCGCGTCGAGTGCTCGACGGTCGCTTCGACCAGCCGTCCGGACACTCGAACGTCCGCGCCCATCACTGTGCTGAATATCGAAGCCGCATCCACTGCCTCGATCCCCTGTGGCAGCTGAAAACTGACCAACGTGCCGCTGATCCCATCGATCAACGAGGCGGGGGTACCCTCGGCAAGCAGCCGCCCATCCCCCATCACGCCGACTCGGTCGGCAAGATGCTCGGCCTCGTCAAGGTAGTGAGTCGTTAGGAGCACCGTCGTGCCGCCGGCACACATCTCTTCGATCAGATCCCACGACAAACGGCGCGCAGACGGGTCGAAACCGGTGGTGGGCTCATCAAGGAATAAGAGGTCAGGTGAGCCGACGATGCCGAGCGCCAAGTCCACACGACGACGTTGCCCCCCCGAGAGCGACCCGACGCGCTCATCCGCCTTGGCATCGAGCCCGGTGAGCGCAAGCACATCGTCCATCGACCGCCGAGAGCGGTAAGCACTTGCATACAGATCGATGACCTCGCGGACAGTGAACTCGTTCTCGACCCCCGAGCTTTGAAGAACCACGCCTATTCGGTTTCGAAAGTCGCGCTCGACCTTCGCCGGGTCGAAGCCGAGCACGGACACCTGCCCCGATGTAGCCGTGCGGTGCCCCTCGAGAATTTCGACGGCAGTCGATTTGCCGGCGCCGTTCGGTCCGAGCAACGCATAGACCTCTCCTGCCTCCACGTGGAACGACAGTCCATCGACTGCGTGGTTCTCGCCGTAGTACTTGTGGAGGTCGCGCACCTCAATCGCCGCCATCGCCTCGACCGTATCTCGATCAGCCCGAACCCGGTGAGGTCAAACCCGGCCTAGTCGTTGAAATCGGCAGCCCGGTGTCATTGCGGAGATGCTCCGCGGACGGGACGAAATATGCCATCAATTCGTCAGCGATACCACCCGGCTCCAACAGGTCATCGCAGACCGTCTCGACTGCAGCAGCCATGTGCACCAGCCAACGATCCCGCTCCAACGGCCCGATGGAAAATGGAAGGTGACGCATCCGGAGTCGCGGGTGTCCCCGTTCCTCAAGATACGTAGTCGGCCCACCCCAGTACTGAGCAAGAAATAGGGTCAAGCGGTGACGAGCGCCCGCTAGATCAGGTTGCTCGGGGTACAGCGGAAGCAGCACCTCGTCGGTGGCGACGCCTTCGTAAAACGCGTCGACGAGCCGCTCAAAGAACGCCATCCCGTCAACCCGAGAGAACAATGTGGACGCCGTGTCTGACACGCCAATCACGCTAGTGCCAACAGTGGAACCAGCACGCTCGGGAAAAGGTCAAGGCTCGTCAAATTTGCGGTACCCGACAAGTTCCTCGCGCTGCACCACAAAGGGGGTCGTCTCATCGCAAGGGTCCAGAATCACGAAATCATCGGTGGCGAGCAGGACCAGCACGGTCATTACGTCGTTAATCGTGCGTACCTCGATGACGTCGCCGGCAATCAGATTTTCCGTCAACAGTGTGGTCATGATGTTCCCTGTGGTCTCTTCCGACAGGGGCTCAGGCTGTGGCGTCCGTCTACGCCGTAGCCTGCAAGTTGTAACCACTAGAGCCTCGGGATTGTTCCGCAAAGTCCTGCAGAATTCCGGATCAGCCAATGCTGCGGCGAGATACCGCGTGCGGGCAACATTAGGGGGCCTAGTTCTATTGTTTACGATAGCGGCTGGTCACCACGTCAACGAGAGGGCAGCGGTTGGCCTCGGACGTGTAATCCACCGAAATTGGCGGGACGTCGGACGATCGAGACGTACCGATGCTGACCATTGCGGGGTGGAGCAGACGCTGCGCGCAGCTCAGCTCAGCTCAGCTCAGCTCAGCT
>Ga0115572_10001225_pt1 | contig 21154 bp, 31 predicted proteins | sample COGITO_mtgs_1206_FD_88681 | JGI IMG/M metagenome (GOLD analysis project Ga0115572, IMG submission 88681) | Pelagic marine microbial communities from North Sea - COGITO_mtgs_120607 | ecosystem: Environmental > Aquatic > Marine > Epipelagic | place: Germany:Helgoland, sampling site Kabeltonne... | reverse complement strand
GAGGAAATTGTGATGATGTTTTGATGACCAAAAACGGTTTTTTGACCGATGCTTCTTATGCTAATATTGTTTTATTTGATGGAACCAATTGGGTTACCCCAGAAAAGCCCTTGTTTGAAGGGGTGCAGCGCAGTTATCTCTTGGACCATACTAAAATCAAAACAGCATCCATTGCGACAACAGCTCTTTCTAACTACCAAAGCTTTCAATTGATCAATGCGATGAATTCCTTTTTGGAAAATCGATTTCTGTCTGTTGGAACGATCATGTAATAAAAAAAGCCACCTCAAAGAGGTGGCTTTTAATGTATAAACTAAAGTATGTTTTAGTTGTGTATCGGTGTAGCTACAAACTGATCAACATAACCTGGAAAATTAGCGTTTGACGCTTCTTCAGAAGAAGGGTAAATAAATCGCTGTGGAATCATTGTAGTGTTACTACTTTTGATTGGCACACCAATAAAGTTATCAGTACGTAAAACATCCTGGTAAGTTGGTAATCCAATTACAGAACAAAACTTCTCCAATAAGATTTCCATTTTCATTGCATCAGCAACTGTGTGGCCATCGTTAGCTATTCCGCCAGTTTGAAAATCAGCCTCAACATAAGCATCATAGGTAGAGTTAAATTTCGAGGCGTTGTGTGCACGGACACTATTCAAAGCAGCTAATTTAGCTGAATTTGAGGTAGCTGTCTCTGCGATAATCAATTGAACTTCAACAAAAGAAATCACTGGGAAAGAAGCCGTTTGTGCAGCAAATCCACCTGTAGAAGTGTTTAAGCTTAAACCGTTTGCTGCAACGTAGTAGTTGTAACGAGCGGTTTCAACTGTCTTCGCGTTTCCTTTGTAAGAAGCATCAGTAGAATTCAATAGCTGAGCCATGTAGCTGTTTTCCATTTTCAGGTAATCAGCACGCTGCTCAACTTCAAACTGCCAGAATAAGTTCTCACCGTAGTTTGCTGTTGAATGAGTAATATTCCAGTCATTTGCTGCACTAGTAAAGTTAGCGGCCACAGCAGAAGAATTCGCATTGGTCATGTCACCAAGTGCAAGATAGTATCTCGCTTTTAATGAATTTCCAATTTGTGCCCATGTTGAAGAAGTTTCTAAAACATTGTTTTCAGCACTTGTGCTTCCGGCCTTAGCAATACCATCAGTAATCATGGCAATTGCACCTGTTAAAACAGCTCTTTGCCCTTCGTATGATGGACTAGAGAATTCAGGATTGTTTACTTCACTAAAAGGAATATCTCCAAAAACCAAAGCAGCTTCTGCAAAATGGTATCCTTCTAAAATCAACGCTTGTCCTTCAGCTACAGTATTTCCACCTTCAATTGCTTTAGCTTTAGTAATTTGAATTTGTGAAATACCTCTTTGGTAAATGTCTTCCCAAAAAGATTCATAAGTAGTAGATAGCGTAGAGTAACCATTCAGTGTACCGTACTGACGGTCAACTCCAGTAAACTGATCTGTAAAGATTCCACTGATACGCGCTGGCTCAGCTTCAGCAATAGAAGCTAGGTTCAACAAGGAGTGGTTCAATACTAAACTGATGGGTGCATCAGTATATGCATTAGGGTTGTCATTTAACCCTTCAACAGCACTTTCACAAGAGAGTAAAAGCAGACTTGTTGCAATAAATAATGTTATTTTTTTCATTTTTTTCATTTTTAGGATTAGAAATTAAGTTTTACGTTAAGTAAAACACTCTTTGTCCCTGGGTTAGTAAAGTAATCTAATCCTCTACCTTTTGATGCACCAGATAAGTTAACTTCTGGATCAACACCAGCGAAGTCTGTAATCAAAAATAGGTTTCTTCCAGATACACCAACTTGTCCAGACTTAGCTTTGATTGCACCAAGAATTGTTTGAGGTAAGGTGTAGTTTAAAGAAATCTCACGTAGTTTGATCCAAGATGCATCCTTCACAAATTGCTCATCTAAATCACCAAATCCACCACCGTTAGTTCGGTACCAGCTTTCTTGAAGCGCTACTTGTCCACCACCAAAGTCTTCAATATTTCCTCTAAAGGTAGTTCCGGCAGGAATTACATCTGAGCTATTGTAGATTGGTAGATCAACAGGAGCTACACTTTCGTTAGCTGTGTCTGGGTGAATACCGAAGTAGTATAATACTCCTTGAGTACCTCCCCACATGTCGTTTCCTTGAGATGTTTCAAACAAGAAAGACAAGTTGAAGTTTTTGTAATCGATGTTAGCACCTAAACCAGCTCTGTAGTCTGGATTTGGATCTCCAATTACTTTTTGCTCATCATCAATTAATGGGAAACCACTACTGTCTGTAGCAATAGAACCATTTGCGTTTCTTTCGTATGCACCACCGAAGATAGCAGCAAAAGATTCACCTTCTTTAACAACAGAACCAGTACTTGTAAATCCATTCAAAAGAACACGACTTACATCTGGAAGACTTTCAACAATGTTTTTGTATGCTGTAAAGTTACCAAATAGGTTTACTGATAAGTCAGTGTTAGAAATAAGCTTGTAGTTAAAGTCTAATTCAATCCCTTTGTTAGAGATTTCTGCAGCATTAGCATAACGCTCTGTAAAACCTGTAGATGGAGGAGTTTCCAATTGAAGAATTCCATCTGTGGTTAAACGATTGTAGTAAGTTGCTCCAACAGATAATTTGTTGTCGAAGAAACGTGCATCAACACCAAATTCAGTTTCCGTTACACGCTCAACCTTAAGGTCAGGATTACCTTGTGTAGCACTTCTACGTACAGTACCACCGTAGTTAGCACCATCAATATAATCTCCCCAACCTTCAGAACCTGCAGTAGATGAGACAAAGTTACTTTCATTTATATACAATTGTGGTGAAATACCTACTTGACCGTAAGAGGCTCTTAATTTCAAGAAAGATAATACCCCAACATTTGTGGCTTCTTTCAATACATATCCAGCACTAGCCGATGGATAGAAGTTCAAATCACTAAGTGTAGTGTTTCTCTCTAAACGACCAGTTAAGTCAACCAAAAGATTGTCGAATATCCCAAAAGATAGTGAGTAGTAACCAGAATTTTTCTTGTCTCTACTTCTGTATTCTTCAGCTAAAATGTCTCCGTTTACCGCATTTCCTACTAATTGCTTTGAAGGGTCTGGGTTAAGGAAGTTATTTGTAGAAGAACTAAATCTGTAGTATTCATTGTCTTCAACTACATAACCAACAACCCATGATAGATCGATGTTAGATCCTATTGTATTTTGACCGTTGAAGAATAAGTTCAAATTTTGAATCTTTTCGCTGTAGTCGTCCTTGTAGAATCCACCACCATTCCAGTCACCAGCAGATCTTACTGGGTAATAGTTTTCACGTCGGTCTGTGTAAAAATCTAAACCATAGCGAGCAGTGAATTTCAAATTATCTTGAAGTTCAACCTCTACTTTAGGAGAAATCGTAAATCGCATCACCTCATTAGGGTTATTGATTTCGTTGATTGTCCATCCTGGGTTATTATAGATACCTGAACCTTGACCAATTTGTCTAGCTCTGTATGATCTGTGACTGTTTGGAACACCAACTGCGTCTGTAGGACTAGTGTAGTATGTTCCTTTGTAATCTTCATTGCTAAAGTCAGGTGCCGTTCTCAAGTAACCAAGGTATAAACCATTAAGGTTCGATCCAGTCTGAATACGGTTTGATTTAATGTCAATGAAAGATGTATTGATACGCGTAGTGATACGTGAAGTCAATTTGTTCGTGTTATTAACACGGAAAGTGTTTCTTACATAATCAGATAAACCATTGATTACCCCTTTTTGGTCCAGTCTTGAATAACTAATAAAGGTATCACTATTTTCTCCTGAATAGTTTACACTTAAACCATAGTTTTGTGTAACTCCAGTTCTAAAGATCATATCACGGTTAGCACCGTTGTATATATTTCTAGAGTTTTTTGAAGTAATAGGGTAGTACGATTGCCCGGTAATGTCTCCAACGAAGTATGCGCCAGATTGATCAACAGCGTTTGCTGCACCAGAACGATCAGCAATTTTATCTCCCCAAGAAAGGCCAGAAGCATTTGAATCCCATACTCCACCACGACCTTGTCCAAAGACACCTTGTTTGGCGTGCTCACGGTTTACTTCGTCAAAACTAACAGAACTAGAGAAGTTTACATTGAGGTTACTTCCTCCCGTTGCGTTACCTCTTTTGGTTTGGATGATGATTGCTCCGTTTGCAGCACCAGATCCCCAAACTGCAGCTGCTGCCGCACCTTTAAGAACAGTCATGCTTTCAATGTCTGAAGCAGGAATATCATTTAAACGAGACTGTTGAACCACACCAGCGGTTGATGAACCAAAGCTACTGTTAGAAATTGGCACACCATCAACAATTACTAAGGGAGAGCTATTTCCTAATACAGTGTTTTGTCCACGTATTTGGATAAATGCACCAGCTCCTGGATCTCCAGAAGACTGTGTTATCAAAAGTCCAGATGTTTTACCAGCAATACCTTGTAAAAGGCCAGTTTCTCCAGAACGAACAATTTGCTCGCTTTTCACGAGAGTTCCTGAACTGATGTCCTCATCCTTCTTTCGCTTGAATCCTAAAGCCGTTACAACAATCTCTTCTAATTCGTTAGAAGCAGAAAGGGTTACGTTGTAGGAATCAGAAGCTTCAACGAGTACTGACATGTTTTCGTAACCAACAAAGCTAAACTCAAGAGTTGCTCCTTCAGCCACTTCAATTGAATAATTACCATCAAAATCAGTACTCACTCCGTTTGAAGTGTTTTTTTCAACAATTGTAGCTCCTGGCAACGGTGATCCGTTTTCATCGAGTACAACTCCTGTTACTGTTTTTTGTGACCATCCCGAAAATGCGAATAGCATTAACGACAAAGTCATTAAGAACATTTTTTTCATAATTTATATATATAGTTAATAATACCGCAAAGTAAACCTTTTCAATTAAATGTTAAAGAAACATTAATTTTTTTTTATAAAACCATTATTCGAATCCCTGAGAATCATTGTTCTAAGCACTTTGAATTTTTTAAGAATAAATAAAATGTGTGAAGATATTGCGCATGAAAAACAAAAATAACATAGTCAATTTTTTATCGTTTATGAAGTAGCTCAAACGTTACTTACTTTATCTTTGCTAAATCATTGATGTAAAAAAAATGTCTTTATTGTCTTTTATTGATAAGGTAAACCAGCTTGCTTCTCGGAAAGAAGCTTTTTTCTTTCTTATTGATTTCGAAAAGAAAAAGCCAATGGTGTTTTCTCCCCAAGAGGCAAATGAGAAGGGGATCTATTTTGCTGTCAATGGGCAAACAAATTATGCTGCAGCAACGCAACCCAATTTAGCGAGTAAAGTAAAGATTCAGCTCGTGAACTTTGAGCGGTATAAAACTGCTTTTGACAAGGTGCAATGCCACCTAAGCCAAGGTGATAGTTATTTGGTTAACCTAACCTTTCCTTCTAAGATTGAACTTGACAGGGATCTAGAAAGCTTCTTTCATGCCGCTAAAGCACCCTATCGTTTGTTGATTAAGAATGCGCTTTTGAGCTATTCTCCCGAGTGTTTTATCAAGATTAGAAATGGACAATTGTTTTCCTATCCTATGAAGGGAACGATCGATGCCAATTCTCCAAATGCGGAGAAAGTTTTGTTGGGAAATCCAAAAGAGTTGTGGGAGCACAGCACCATTGTGGATTTAATTCGAAATGATATTTCTCAATTCGCAAGAGACGTTAAAGTAAATAAGTTTCGCTACATCGACAAAATTCAAAACAAAGTAAAGGATTTACTCCAAGTAAGCTCTGAGATTGAAGGGCGTCTACCCGCCAACTGGAAAAATCAATTGGGTGAAATTATTTGAGATTTATTGCCTACCGGTTCCATTTCTGGTGCGCCAAAAACCAAAACAATCGAAATTATTCAGTCGGTAGAAGCGCGTGAACGTGGCTATTATACTGGGGTTTATGGTTATTTCGATGGTGAAAACCTAGATTCGGCCGTGGCCATTCGATACATTGAACAGCAGGACAATGATTTTTATTACTGGAGTGGGGGAGGTATTACCGCCTACAGCTCCTTTGAGGATGAATACCAAGAACTAAAGGACAAGATATATGTACCCACTGGTTGAATCGATTAAAGCCGAAAACGGACAGTTTTTTCTCCTCGACTATCATCAAGATCGTTTGGAGCGCACTTTTCATGCCGTCTATAAAAGTTCCTGCCCTTGGCAATTGGCTACTATCCTCCCGCAAGCACCTTCTCAAGGCTTGTTTAAAGTGCGTCTTTTGTATAATGCTACTGACTTTTCCATTGAAGTGCAGCCCTATGTGCCCAAAATAATTAAAACCTTGAAGTTAATCGAAATAGGGGACTATACTTACCCGCACAAATGGACCGATCGGTCCACAATTAACGCAGCCTTTGCCCAAAGAGGAAATTGTGATGATGTTTTGATGACCAAAAACGGTTTTTTGACCGATGCTTCTTATGCTAATATTGTTTTATTTGATGGAACCAATTGGGTTACCCCAGAAAAGCTCTTGTTTGAAGGGGTGCAAAGAGAATTTTTACTGGATCAAAAGGTGATTAAGCTTGGCGAGATACATAAAAGGGATTTAAATAACTATGAATCTTTTAGGCTTGTGAATGCTATGTTGGTTTTTAAAGAAAAAGTAGTATTTCATGCAAGATTAATACAATAAAAACACCCGCCACAAAGGCGGGTGTAATACACTTTAAATTATTAAGAATTTAATTTACATCCTAGAAAATTCTTGTTGTTTGAGTATCTCCTCCAATAGCAGCACTTGCAGCATCGTAGTTGGTTTCGTTTAGTGTTTGTTCATTTACTGGGTAAGTGAAACGAGTAGGAATAGGGTTTCCTGTATCTGCAGGTAAGTTGAAAGTGATAGCACCATCAAACATTCTGTAAACTGACCAACCTTCAAATCCACGGTTGTACATAGCAATCCAAAATTGTTTTCCTAAATTATCTTGCGAAAAGGCAACTTCTGGTTTAGCAATGTAATCGGCAGCACCAGCAATACCCAATCATCAAATGATGCCGTAATTCCCGCTTCATAGTGAGTTACAGCAGAACAATGTTAGCCGCCGGGAATTTCTTAATTATTTGTTAAAAGAAAGTTGTGGCATAAAATGAATTTGAGGAATCTTCACAAAAAAGAGAGTAAAATGTGTTTTTGCAATGCAATTTTACTAACTGTATTAATTTGGCCAAAATAGAGAGGTTTTTTGATGGAAATTGAAAAGCATCGAAGCCTTAGCGCAATAGGGTTTAAAAAAAAAGTGATTTCATCGATTTTTTTGTAGAAATTCGATTGGAAAAGAAGAATAAAGTTGCTACATTTGCAGCCCTTAAAAATGGGAATTTAAACAATTTGTATGCCAACTATTGCACAATTAGTACGAAAAGGAAGAGTCACACTCGCCAAGAAGAGTAAATCGGCTGCTTTGGATTCGTGTCCACAACGACGAGGTGTATGTACGCGAGTATATACCACTACGCCTAAAAAACCGAACTCCGCGATGCGAAAAGTAGCGCGTGTTCGATTGACCAATGGTAAAGAGGTCAACGCGTATATCCCCGGAGAAGGACACAACCTCCAAGAACACTCGATAGTATTGGTACGTGGCGGAAGAGTTAAAGATTTACCAGGAGTTCGTTACCACATCGTAAGGGGAGCCCTAGACACCGCAGGTGTAGAAGGCCGCTTACAACGTCGATCGAAGTACGGCGCAAAACGACCAAAAAAGTAAATCCTCTCGCAAAAATTAAACAATGAGAAAAAGACAAGCAAAAAAACGTCCATTACTCCCAGATCCAAAGTTTAACGACCAGCTCGTTACTCGCTTTGTAAACATGTTGATGTGGGACGGAAAAAAATCAGTTGCCTTTCAAATTTTCTACGACGCCATGGCGATTGTAGAGGAACGCAACCAAGACGAAGAAAAAACACCCGTCGAAATTTGGAAAGATGCCCTTTCGAACGTTATGCCCCATGTTGAGGTGCGTAGTCGTAGAGTAGGAGGAGCTACCTTCCAGATTCCGATGCAAATTCGTCCAGACAGAAAAGTATCACTAGCCATGAAATGGATGATCAGTTTTGCGCGCAAGCGTAATGAGAAGTCCATGGCCCTTCGCTTAGCCAATGAAGTAGTCGCGGCAGCAAAAGAAGAAGGAGCAGCAGTGAAGAAACGTGTAGATACGCACAAGATGGCTGAAGCTAACAAAGCATTCTCACACTTTAGATTTTAATAACAGTCTACTGACATTATCATGGCAAGAAATTTAAAACTAACTAGAAACATTGGGATTGCTGCGCACATTGATGCAGGTAAAACCACCACCACTGAACGTATTTTATTTTACACAGGTGTGAGCCACAAAATTGGTGAAGTGCACGATGGTGCAGCAACCATGGACTGGATGGAGCAAGAACAAGAGCGTGGAATTACAATTACTTCTGCAGCGACTACCTGTACATGGCAATTTCCTACTGAACAAGGAGAGCCATTACCAGATAGTAAAGGATATCACTTTAATATTATTGACACCCCCGGCCACGTAGATTTTACCGTGGAGGTTAACCGATCACTTCGTGTACTCGATGGATTGGTTTTCTTGTTTTCTGCTGTTGATGGCGTAGAGCCGCAATCAGAAACCAACTGGCGTTTGGCCGATAACTATAAAGTGCCACGTATTGGATTTGTGAACAAGATGGACCGTCAAGGCTCTAACTTCATGGGCGTTTGCCAACAAGTACGTGATATGTTGAAATCCAATGCAGTGCCAATTGTATTGAACATTGGAGATGAAGAAGATTTCAAAGGAATTGTTGACCTTATAAAGAATCGTGCAATTGTATGGCACGATGAAAAGTTTGGTTCCACTTTCGACATTGTTGATATTCCAGCAGACCTTAAAGATGAAGCAGAAGAATTGCGTGGTCAATTGATCGAAGCAGTTGCTGAATACGATGAAGGTTTATTGGAGAAATATTTTGAAGATCCAGATTCTATTTCAGAAGATGAAGTACACAATGCACTTCGTGCAGCTACGCAGGACATGAGTATCATTCCTATGATCTGTGGTTCATCTTTCAAAAACAAAGGAGTTCAATTTTTATTAGACGCGGTTTGTCGTTACTTACCTTCACCAGAAGATAAAGAAGCGATTATGGGAACTGATCCTGATTCAGGAGATGAGATTTCTCGTAAGCCATCTGTGGACGCTCCTTTTGCTGCCTTAGCATTTAAGATTGCTACTGACCCATTCGTTGGGCGTTTAGCCTTTTTCCGTGCTTATTCTGGTCGTTTAGACGCTGGTTCTTATGTATTGAACAATCGTTCAGGGAAAAAAGAACGTATTTCACGAATTTATCAAATGCACTCCAATACCCAAAACTCCATCGATTATATCGAAGCAGGAGATATTGGAGCAGCTGTTGGATTTAAAGACATCAAAACGGGTGATACACTTTCTGCAGAGAAGCATCCAATCATCTTGGAAAGCATGGACTTCCCTGATCCCGTTATTGGAATCGCGGTTGAGCCTAAAACCAAAGCTGATGTTGATAAACTAGGGATGGCATTGGCTAAACTGGCTGAAGAAGATCCAACTTTCCAAGTGAAAACTGACGAGGCCTCTGGCCAAACGATTATCTCTGGAATGGGAGAATTACACTTAGATATTATTGTTGACCGTTTACGTCGCGAATTTAAAGTTGAAGTAAACCAAGGACAACCTCAAGTAGAATACAAAGAGGCCTTGACTGCTTTAGCGGATCACCGTGAGGTTTACAAGAAGCAATCGGGTGGACGTGGTAAGTTTGCCGATATCGTCTTTACCATTGAGCCTGCTGAAGAAGGAAAGACTGGTCTTGAATTCATCAACAAAATTAAAGGAGGAAACGTACCGAAAGAATACGTTCCTGCGATTGAAAAAGGTTTCAAAGATTCTATGAAGAACGGTCCTTTGGCTGGTTTTGAAGTAGATGCAATGAAGATTACGTTGAAGGACGGTTCTTTCCACCCTGTGGATTCAGATTCCCTGTCGTTCGAACTTGCCGCTAAGATGGGCTTTAAAGCATCAGCAAAAGCAGCACGTGCAGTTATCATGGAGCCAATCATGAAATTGGAAGTATTGACCCCAGAAGAAAACATGGGAGACATTGTTGGAGATTTGAACCGCCGTCGTGGTCAAGTGAACAACATGGACGACCGTGCTGGAGCCAAAGTAGTTAAGGCAGAAGTGCCCTTATCAGAAATGTTTGGTTATGTAACTTCGTTACGTACACTTTCATCTGGTCGTGCTACATCTACCATGGAATTTTCACACTATGCAGAAACACCTTCTAACATTTCAGAAAGTGTTGTTGCAGAAGTAAGAGGTCATAAAGCTTAAATCATTTACGATGAGTCAAAAAATTAGAATAAAATTAAAATCATACGATTACAACTTAGTAGATAAGTCTGCTGATAAAATCGTTAAAACAGTAAAAACTACCGGTGCGGTGGTAACGGGTCCAATTCCATTACCAACACACAAGAAGATTTTCACTGTACTACGTTCTCCCCACGTTAACAAGAAGTCGCGTGAGCAATTTCAATTGTGTTCATACAAGCGCTTGTTAGATATATACAGTTCATCTTCAAAAACGATTGATGCGTTGATGAAACTTGAATTACCAAGTGGAGTAGAAGTAGAGATCAAGGTGTAAGTAAGGTTTTAGCAAAACGAATTATAAACAATTAATTATATAAAATGTCTGGGTTAATAGGAAAAAAAGTCGGTATGACTAGCCTCTTTGACGAGAAAGGGAAAAACATCCCTTGTACCGTTATCGAAGTTGGACCATGCGTGGTAACCCAAGTCAGAACCGCAGCGGTTGATGGCTATGATGCTCTTCAATTAGGTTTCGATGACAAGGCAGAGAAACGCACAGATAAAGCGGCCGGTGGTCACTTTAAAAAGGCGAACACCTCTCCTAAAAAGAAAGTCGTCGAATTCCAAAATTTTGATCAAGAGTATCAGTTGGGAGACACAATTACAGTAGACCTCTTTACAGAGGGAGAATTTGTTGACATCTCTGGAACTTCCAAAGGGAAGGGTTTCCAAGGGGTTGTTAAACGTCACGGTTTTGCCGGAGTTGGTCAAGCCACTCACGGTCAACACAACCGTTTACGTGCGCCAGGATCTATTGGTGCAGCTTCTTACCCTGCTCGTGTGTTTAAAGGAATGCGCATGGCCGGAAGAATGGGAGGCGATACAATTAAAGTACAAAACTTAAAAGTGTTGAAAGTTGTTACAGATAAAAATCTTTTGGTCGTCAAAGGATGTGTACCTGGACACACTAACGCTTATGTAATCGTTCAGAAATAATGAAAGTAGCAGTAGTTGACATTCAGGGAAAAGATACGGGAAGGAAAGTTGAACTTTCTCCAGACGTATTCGGTATTGAGCCAAACAATCACGCTATTTATTTGGATGTAAAGTCGCACTTGGCAAACAAACGCCAAGGAACACATAAAGCCAAAGAACGTGGTGAGATTAAAGGTAGTACACGTAAAATAAAGAAACAAAAAGGAACTGGTACAGCTCGTGCAGGTTCGATCAAGAATCCACTCTTTCGAGGTGGAGGACGTGTTTTTGGACCACGTGTACGTGATTATAGCCAAAAAGTAAATAAGAAAGTAAAACGATTAGCACGTAAATCTGCTTTGACATTAAAAGCGCAGGAGAAGTCAATCATCGTTTTAGAGGACTTAAAAATGGACTCGCCAAAAACTTCAGCATACATCTCTATTTTGAAGTCTTTAGGGATTGATAGTAAAAAGTCTTTAGTCGTCTTGGCTGAGCCAAATAATAACGTATATTTGTCGTCGCGCAATTTAAGTAAGTCAGAAGCAATAACTTCTTCAGAATTAAGCACTTACAAGATTGTTAATGCAAATAGTCTTGTTATAAGCGAGTCGTCAGTAGGCGAGATAGTAACTATTTTGAATAAAGCATAGTGTTATGAATATTTTGATAAAACCAATCATTACGGAAAAAGCCACTGCAGATAGCGAGATGAATAATCGTTATACTTTTTTGGTCGACACTACTGCGAACAAAGTAGAAATCAAGAAAGCTGTTGAAACAGCTTACGGGGTTTCTGTTAACAAAGTAAGAACGCAAAACTATGGTCCAGAACGTAAAACACGTTATACAAAAACTGGACTGCAGAGAGGACAAACAAACCGTATCAAAAAGGCCATCGTAGATGTAGCCGAAGGAGATACAATCGATTTTTATAATAATTTATAATAGCGTCACATGTCAGTTAGAAAACTAAAACCGATATCTCCAGCGCAGCGATTTAGAGTAGTAAATGGATTTGACGCCCTTACTACTGACAAGCCGGAAAAAAGCCTTTTGGTTCCGAAAAAGCGTAGAGGAGGAAGAAACAATACCGGGAAAATGACCATTCGCCACGTTGGTGGAGGGCACAAGAAACGGTACCGTATTGTCGATTTCAAACGTAATAAGTTTGATGTTGCAGCGGAAATTAAATCAATTGAATACGATCCAAACAGAACTGCATTCATTGCTTTGGTAGAATATACCGATGGTGAAAAGCGATACATTATCGCTCAAAATGGATTGCAAGTTGGACAAACCGTAGTTTCAGGAGCAACAGCTGCACCCGAAGTTGGAAACACACTTCCACTATCGGCTATTCCACTTGGAACGATCATTTCATGTATTGAACTACACCCTGGTCGTGGTGCCAACATTGCACGTAGTGCAGGAGCATTTGCTCAGTTGATGGCACGAGACGGGAAGTATGCCACAGTGAAAATGCCTTCTGGTGAAACGCGTATGATTCTTGTTACATGTTTAGCAACAATCGGAGCGATATCCAATTCAGATCACCAACTACTGGTATCTGGAAAAGCAGGTCGCTCACGCTGGTTAGGTCGTCGTCCTAGAACTAGACCGGTTGCCATGAACCCTGTCGATCACCCCATGGGTGGAGGAGAAGGTCGTGCTTCTGGAGGTCACCCACGTAACCGTAACGGTGTACCTGCGAAAGGATATAGAACACGTTCTAAGACCAAAGCGAGTAGTAAATTCATTATAGAACGGAGAAAAAAATAAACAACTATGGCACGTTCATTAAAAAAAGGACCTTTTGTACATCACAGCCTCGTTAAGAAGGTAGATTCCAATCTAGAGTCCGGAAAGAAAACAGTTATCAAAACTTGGTCACGCGCCTCGTTAATTACCCCCGACTTTGTTGGGCAAACGTTTGGAGTGCACAACGGGAGACAATTTATCCCTGTATATGTAACCGAGAACATGGTAGGACACAAATTAGGCGAATTTTCACCAACTCGATCGTACCGCGGTCATGGTGGTGCAAAGAATAAAGGCAAAAAATAACAGACATGGGAAATCGTAAAAGACAAACTGCACAGGCAAACAAAGAAGCGAAAAAATCGCTTGCTTTTGCTAAGTTAAACAATTGCCCTACTTCTCCACGTAAAATGCGTTTAGTCGCAGATTTAGTTCGTGGTGAGGGTGTCAACCAAGCGTTAGCAATCTTAAAGTTTAACTCTAAGGAAGCATCAAGACGTTTGGAGACATTGCTGTTATCAGCTTTAGCCAATTGGGAAGCAAAAAATGAAGATGCTGACATCGAAAATGCAGCATTATACGTGAAAGAAATCCGTGTTGACGGAGGAAGTATGTTAAAACGTTTACGCCCAGCACCGCAGGGTCGTGCACATCGCATTCGCAAACGTTCAAATCATGTGACTCTAGTTTTAGGATCTAACAATACAGAAAGTTAATATGGGACAGAAAACGAATCCAATCGGAAATCGCTTAGGCATCATTAGAGGATGGGACTCCAACTGGTATGGAGGAAACGACTATGGTGACAAACTTGCCGAAGACGACAAGATTAGAAAATACATTCACGCACGTTTGGCAAAAGCTAGCGTATCGAATGTAATTATCGAGCGTACCCTTAAACTCATCACAATTACCATTACTACTGCACGTCCAGGTATCATTATCGGGAAAGCTGGCCAAGAAGTGGATAAATTGAAAGAAGAGTTAAAGAAGATTACTGCGAAAGAAGTACAGATTAACATTTTTGAAATCAAGCGCCCAGAATTAGATGCACAGTTGGTAGGAGCATCTATCGCTCGTCAAATTGAAGGACGTATTTCGTACCGTAGAGCCATTAAGATGGCCATCGCTGCAGCTATTCGTATGAATGCTGAAGGAATTAAAATCCAAATCTCTGGACGTCTAAACGGTGCTGAAATGGCGCGTGCAGAATCGTACAAAGAAGGACGTATTCCTTTATCTACATTCCGTGCTGATATTGATTATGCATTGGTTGAAGCTCATACCACTTATGGTCGTTTGGGAATCAAAGTTTGGATCATGAAAGGTGAGGTTTATGGTAAACGCGAATTATCTCCTTTGGTAGGTATGACCAAAAAGACCAACAACGGAGGAAAGAATAACAATCAGCGTCCACAAAGACGTAGAAAATAAATAGGTAGGAAATCATGTTACAACCTAAAAGAACTAAATTCCGTAAAGCGCAGAAAGGCCGAATGAAAGGTATTTCTCAGCGTGGACACCAACTTTCCAATGGAATGTTTGGAATTAAATCCATTGATACAAAATTTATCACCTCTCGTCAAATTGAAGCTGCACGTATTGCTGCAACACGTCACATGAAAAGAGAAGGTCAGTTGTGGATCAAAATATTTCCAGATAAGCCCATCACTAAGAAGCCTCTTGAGGTTCGTATGGGTAAAGGAAAAGGAGCACCAGAATATTTTGTTGCCGTTGTTAAACCAGGGCGCATACTTTTTGAAGTATCTGGTGTAGCTGCAGATGTAGCAAAAGAAGCCTTACGCTTGGCCGCACAGAAACTACCCGTAAAAACGAAATTCATTACTGCGAGAGATTTTCAAGCATAATTGAGCAAACACTATGAAACAATCAGAAATTAACAATCTTTCGATAGCAGATCTTCAGGACAAATTGACAGAGCATACAAAGCAACTAAATGAGTTGAACTTGGCCCATGCAATTACCCCGCTAGAAAATCCATTGCAAATTAGAAGTGCACGCAAAACCGTTGCACGTTTGCATACCGCAATCACGCAAAGACAACAAGAAGCTTAGTATATGGAAAGTAGAAATCTAAGAAAAGAACGAATTGGCGTTGTTACCAGTAACAAAATGGAAAAATCCATTGTTGTCTCAGAGGTAAAACGTGTGAAGCACCCAATGTATGGGAAATTCGTTTTGAAGACCAAAAAGTATGTTGCCCATGATGATACCAATGACTGTAATATTGGTGATACTGTAAAGATCATGGAAACCCGTCCTTTGAGTAAGTCAAAGTGCTGGAGACTAGTAGAAATTATTGAAAGAGCTAAATAATCATGTTACAACAAGAATCAAGATTAAAAGTAGCCGATAATACCGGTGCCAAAGAAGTCTTAACTATCCGTGTTTTGGGTGGTACTAAAAGACGCTATGCTTCCCTAGGCGACAAAATTGTCGTTACGGTAAAAGACGCTTCCCCTTCTGGAACAATCAAGAAAGGAGAAGTATCTACCGCAGTAGTGGTTAGAACAACAAAAGAAGTACGTCGCCCAGACGGAACATATATCCGTTTCGATGACAATGCTTGTGTGTTGCTAAATCCAACTGGTGAAATGCGTGGAACACGTGTTTTTGGCCCAGTAGCACGTGAATTGAGAGATAAACAATTCATGAAAATTGTATCATTAGCACCAGAGGTGCTTTAAGCCATTCACATGGGAAAATTAAAAATTAAAAAAGGAGATAAGGTTCGCGTAATTGCTGGTGCACATAAAGGTGCAGAAGGTACAGTTACGCTTGTTCTTCGCGAAGACAACAAAGCTTTTGTTGAAGGCGTGAACCTTGTTAAGAAGCACGCTAAACCAAGCGCGCAGAATCCGCAAGGAGGTATCCAAGAAAAAGAAGCGCCTATCCAAATTTCTAACCTTTCATTGTTAACTGCAGATGGTCAAACGACCCGAGTAGGTTACCGTATGGAAGGAGATCAGAAAGTAAGGTTTGCGAAAAAATCTAATGAAGTAATTTAGTGATGAGTTATACACCTAGACTAAAACAAGAATTCAACGACAGAATCGTTAGCGCACTCAAAGAAGAGTTTAGCTACTCTAACGTTATGCAAGTTCCTACCCTTGAGAAAATTGTTCTCAGCCGTGGAGTTGGTGCTGCCGTTGCAGACAAGAAACTAATTGACCATGCTGTTGATGAATTAACAGCCATAACTGGTCAAAAAGCAATTGCAACTAATTCGAAGAAAGACGTTGCAGCTTTTAAATTAAGAAAAGGAATGCCCATTGGTGCAAAAGTTACCCTACGTGGAGAACGCATGTATGAGTTCCTTGATCGTTTAGTTACTGTAGCCTTACCACGTGTACGTGATTTCCAAGGTGTTAAAGCCAATGGTTTTGACGGACGTGGAAACTATACGCTTGGTATTACAGAACAAATTATCTTCCCAGAAATTGACATCGATAAAGTGAACAAGATCGCAGGTATGGACATCACCTTTGTGACATCTGCGCTAACGGACAAAGAAGCTAAGTCGTTATTAACAGAACTAGGATTACCCTTTAAAAAGAACTAAGATGGCTAAAGAATCAATGAAAGCACGCGAAGTAAAACGTGCAAAAACAGTCGCCAAGTATGCTGAAAAACGCAAAGCATTAAAAGAAGCAGGCGATTATGAAGCATTACAAAAGCTTCCAAAAAACGCTTCGCCTATCCGTATGCACAACCGTTGTAAACTTACCGGTCGCCCAAAAGGATACATGCGTCAATTTGGTCTATCAAGGGTAACCTTTAGAGAAATGGCCAACAAAGGGTTAATTCCCGGTGTAACAAAAGCCAGTTGGTAATCTAAAAAATAGAATTATGTACACAGATCCATTAGCAGATTATCTTACAAGAATCCGAAATGCAAACGCAGCAGGTCACCGCGTTGTTAGTATCCCGGCCTCCAATGTAAAAAAAGAAATCACAAAAATATTATTCGATCAAGGGTTTATTCTTAGTTATAAGTTTGAAGAAACAGATAACAAACAAGGAAGCATCAAGATCGCATTGAAATATGACGCCGCCTCTAAAGCGCCCGTAATCAACAAAATCCAACGTATTTCTACGCCTGGTTTACGTAAGTATGCCGGTTCTACTGAATTACCACGTATTTTGAATGGTTTAGGTGTTTCTATCGTGTCTACTTCGAAAGGAGTAATGACGGGTAAACAAGCCAAGAAAGAAAACGTAGGTGGTGAATTATTGTGTTACGTTTATTAAATAATAAAACAAAAAAGAAATGTCTAGAGTTGGTAATAATCCTGTAGCGATAGCTGATGGCGTCTCGGTTGAGATCTTAGCTGACAAGCTTGTCGTAAAAGGAAAACTAGGTGAACTAGAACAACCATACGATGGGGTAACTTTCGAACAAAGCGAAGGTATCATCACCGTTAAAAGAAATTCAGAATCAAAAGACCACAAGTCGAAGCATGGTTTGTACCGTGCCTTATTGGCTAACATGATCGAAGGTGTAAGCAAAGGCTTTACCAAAGAATTAGAGTTAGTTGGAGTTGGATACCGTGCGTCGAATCAAGGCCAGAAGTTAGATTTAGCTTTAGGTTTTTCACACAACATCTTGTTGGACATTGCGCCAGAAGTTAAAGTGGAAACGATTTCTGATAAAGGAAAAAACCCAATCATCAAACTTAGTTCTCACGACAAGCAATTGGTTGGTTTTGTAGCGGCAAAGATTCGTTCTTTCCGTAGACCTGAACCGTACAAAGGAAAAGGTGTTAAATTCGTTGGGGAAATAATCAGAAGAAAAGCAGGTAAATCTGCATAAGTAGTTTAATATGGGACTAAGTAAAGAAGAAAGAAGACTAAGAATACGTCGTCGCATTCGCAAAACCGTATCGGGAACTGCAGATGCACCACGCCTATCCGTCTTTAGAAGTAACAAAGAAATTTACGCACAGGTAATTGATGACTCAACTGGAAAAACACTAGTTGCAGCTTCTTCAAGAGACAAGAGTGTAGAAGATAAAAACAAACAATCAACTGCGACTGCTGTTGGTAAAAACATCGCAGAAAAGGCTATTTCAGCTGGAATCTCTGTAGTGAGTTTTGACCGTGGCGGATACCTATATCACGGGAGAGTGAAATCTCTTGCTGATGGTGCGCGTGAAGGTGGATTAAAATTTTAATAAGCGAATATGTATCAAGATTATAAAAACGTTGAATTGGTAAAACCTGGAGGTCTCGAATTAAAAGATCGTTTAGTAGGTGTACAGCGTGTGACCAAAGTAACCAAAGGTGGACGTGCATTCGGATTTTCAGCCATCGTAGTTGTTGGAGATGAAAACGGTGTAGTTGGCCAAGGTTTAGGAAAATCTAAAGAAGTTGCTGAAGCAATTTCTAAAGCTGTAGAAGATGCCAAAAAGAATCTCGTTCGTATTCCAATTACTAATGGAACTGTTCCACACGAACAAAAAGGTAAATATGGCGGAGCCCGCGTATTTCTGAAGCCAGCATCTGCCGGTACAGGGGTAATTGCAGGTGGTGCTGTACGTGCCGTATTAGAAGCAGTGGGTGTACACAATGTACTATCTAAGTCGCAAGGCTCTTCTAACCCACACAACGTTGTAAAAGCAACCTTCGACGCATTACTTCAATTGAGAAGTGCAGCCACTGTTGCTCGTCAACGCGGTGTGTCTTTGGATAAAGTATTTAACGGATAATTCAGTTAGCCATGCAAAAAGTTAAAGTAAAACAAGTAAAAAGTAGCATCAAGCGTATCAAAAAGCAAAAGCTTACACTTGAAGCATTGGGTTTAAGAGGAATTGGGAAAGAAGTCATTCATGACGCTACACCAAACATCCTTGGAATGATAAAAAAAGTTTCTCACTTAGTTTCTGTTTCAGAAGCATAAATCGCAGATATGAACTTAAGTAATATACAACCCGCAGAGGGATCCACACACAAAAACTCAAAACGTCTTGGCCGTGGTCAAGGTTCTGGTAAAGGTGGTACTGCTGCTCGTGGTCACAAAGGAGCAAAATCACGCTCAGGTTATTCTAAGAAATTAGGATTTGAAGGAGGTCAAATGCCTTTACAACGTCGTGTACCTAAATTCGGATTTACAAACATTAACCGCAAAGACTACCAAGGAATAAACTTGGATACGCTTCAAGGTTTGGTAGATGAGAAAAGAATTAAAGACACTTTAGCGTTTGACGCTATTGTTGAATTGCGTCTTGCACGTAAAAACGAGTTGGTAAAGATTCTAGGACGTGGCGAATTAAAAGCTGCTATCAAAGTTAGTGCACATAAATTTACTGCATCTGCAAAAGCCGCTATCGAAGCAGCTGGTGGAGAGGCGATTGAATTATAATTATCGATGAAGAATTTTTTAGAAACCTTAGCCAACATTTATAAAATAGAAGAATTGCGTAACCGTATTGGGTTGACGTTAGTTATTTTACTTATATATCGCTTTGGTGCACAAATTACTTTACCAGGTATTGACGCTGTTCAGCTTGCTGAGCTCGGAAATCGTACTGGTGGAGGAGGACTTCTAGGTGTTTTAAATATGTTCACAGGAGGTGCCTTTGCAAATGCTTCTGTATTTGCTCTTGGTATTATGCCTTATATCTCTGCTTCAATTGTAGTTCAGTTGATGGGAATTGCTATTCCCTATCTTCAAAAATTGCAGAAAGAAGGAGAAAGTGGACGTAAAACATTGAATCAAATTACACGATGGCTGACCATTGCAATTTGTGTTGTTCAAGCTCCTGCTTACCTCTATGGCCTTGGTGCTTTAGGTGTGCCAGATTCAGCCTTTGTCCTTGGAAAAGGATTGAGCTTTATGGTGCCTTCAGTAATTATTTTAGTTACTGGAACAATCTTCGCCATGTGGTTAGGAGAAAAGATTACAGACAAAGGTATTGGTAATGGTATCTCCCTTTTAATTATGGTCGGTATTATTGCAACCCTTCCGCTCTCTTTTGCGCAAGAAGTTGTTTCAAGAGTATCGGAGAACAATGGTGGTTTAATCCTAATTTTAATCGAATTGATTCTTTGGATCATCATTATTGTATTGTCTATTCTACTGGTACTGGCTGTTCGCCAAATCCCTGTGCAATATGCAAGACGCACACAAGGAACAACAAACGAAACGAATGTTTTTGGCTCACGCCAGTACATTCCATTAAAGTTAAATGCTTCTGGTGTAATGCCAATTATCTTTGCGCAAGCCATCATGTTTGCTCCTGCTTATGTAGGAAGACTGATCGGTGATAGCGACGTAGGACAGTGGTTACAAGTTAATTTCTCAGACATATTTGGCCTATGGTACAATATTGTGTTTGCGTTATTGATTATCATTTTCACCTACTTCTACACAGCAATTACAGTTCCAACCAATAAAATGTCAGACGATCTAAAGCGTAGTGGCGGATTTGTTCCAGGTGTTCGACCAGGGAATGAAACAAGCGACTTCCTAGATACAGTTATGTCACACATTACCTTTCCAGGTTCTCTTTTCCTAGCTGCACTAGCTGTTTTTCCAGCTGTTGTAGTGAAGTTAATAGGGATGCAACAAGGATGGGCATTGTTCTATGGAGGTACATCTCTATTGATTATGGTAGGAGTCGCAATTGACACCATTCAACAGGTAAATTCATACTTATTGAATCGTCACTATGACGGTTTAATGAAAGCAGGAACGAACCGTAAATCAGCAGCAGTTTAAGATGGCAAAACAAGCAGCTATAGAGCAAGAAGGTTCAATCATTGAAGCATTATCCAATGCAATGTTCCGCGTAGAGTTAGAAAATGGTCATGTTGTGACCGCACACATTTCCGGTAAAATGCGATTGCATTATATCAAGTTATTACCTGGAGATAAAGTTAAATTAGAAATGAGTCCTTACGATTTAACCAAAGCAAGGATCACTTATAGATTTTAAAACAGAAACGATGAAAGTAAGAGCATCATTAAAGAAAAGAAGCGCAGACTGCAAAAT
>Ga0115572_10001224_pt1 | contig 21158 bp, 30 predicted proteins | sample COGITO_mtgs_1206_FD_88681 | JGI IMG/M metagenome (GOLD analysis project Ga0115572, IMG submission 88681) | Pelagic marine microbial communities from North Sea - COGITO_mtgs_120607 | ecosystem: Environmental > Aquatic > Marine > Epipelagic | place: Germany:Helgoland, sampling site Kabeltonne... | reverse complement strand
GACCGCTTTAAACAAAATAGGTTTGAGCAATATATTGGCAGGCTCGGTGGAGCGCACGGCGTAACACAGCGCTGGCAAGTAATGCATGGGCATAAAGTGCGGTTGGCTGGGGGCAAGCCATTTATTAAGTTTGGCTTGATCTACATCGTTATTTTGCGCGCGCAGTGCATCGTTCATGCGGTCTGCTATTACTGGGCGGCTAAAGCCTGAGCGCTTCATGGCTGAACATATGCTGTGAATAAACAAGTTATATATATCGCAGTCTGGCGCTACGTCTGCATCAAGAATGCTTTTAGTGAGTTGTTTTTGCTGTGCCATTGTTAAATTTTCCATAGTAAAAAGTTCTCTAAAATTACCTTGCTTTGAGGCAGGACTTATTCACATGATGTAGATGAAAACAAAGCAACTAGCTCTGCTTTACGTTGATTTAGCGTGGCGGCTTTTTTTTGTTTACAGCGATAGGCTGGTACGTCAGGAAATACCTGTTCGACGGGTTTATCGATTACTTTAGCAATCGCTTTAGCAATAACAGAGGACGTATTACGGCGATGAATAATAGAACTAACATGCGATGGGTGTTTGTTGATGCATTCAGCGATCATGGCAAGGGTGTAACCCTTTTCATAAATTGCGGCTTTGATTTCTTCGTGATTCATTGTAAATTACCTTATTGATGTATGAACCTGCTATTTGCTGATACTCGTAGTAGGTTTATGTTTAAGACAACTGAACTATATGTGCACATGCGTGCACTGTCAATAATAATTGAGCAACTTTGTGCATAAAATTTGTGACACTATAAAAATTGAACGTGAAAGATTAGGTTTTACTCAAGAGCAATTTGCTAACCTATGCGGCGTTAGTAGGAGGTCTCAGGCTAATTATGAGTCTGGAACGCGTGCCCCCGATGCGGATTATTTAATTGCTGCATCGCAAGTTGGGTGTGACCTTGAATTTCTATTTAATGGAGTGCGCAGCAAGCAGCTAGATGAAGCCGCCCTTGAAGATTGCATTGAAATACTAGAAGGCGCATTAGCGCAAACAGGCCGCCAGTTAACACCCAAGCAAAAAGCGCGTGTTATTGCTGTGCTTTATGATGAATATACCGATGACGGTGTAGAACTTACCGCACAATCAGTAGTGAGGCACTTACGATTGGTGGGATAAATAATTAGGCGTTTAATATGGAAGAAAAAAAACAACAATTACAGGATGATTTAGTCCGAGCGCTGGGTGATAAATATGGCACTGCTGCGAATGATGCTGATGTATTGTCGCGCAGCGAACAGCTACATGTGAGCCAAACTATTAACGGCAATAATAACCACGTTAACCAAAACGTGCATTACGCTGCCAGTGATGAGTTTGACCCTGACAACCCCAATATTATTGAATGCCCCTGCTGTTGGAAACCAGCCAGTAAATACGCTATTTGCATACGCTGTAACTACGATATACCCGGTCACTTCCATGCTATTGAGGTTGAGCTGCGTGTTGCACGCTTAAAAAAACACGTAAAAGTGAGCATGATTGGCTGTGGCTGTTGCATTGTTTTAAATATGTTAACTGGAGATTCATTATTTTTTATAGGGGCAATTGCTTTTATGGGCGTAGCCGTTGCGTTGACACAACCGATTAATGAGTAGAGGGAATACACATGGAATTGTTAGAGCGAAAATATATACGTGAGCTGGCTAGCCAGCATCAAATAAGACTGCGTGCTGCCGCACTAAATAATACTAGCCCTCAAGTACAGCTCGATCTTGAAGATGAAACTAATGAGTTAACTAAAGGCCTTAGCGAAGAAGAACTTAAAAAGTTTGATCTGCTTTATTGTCAAGAGATGAACGCACTAGCTACAATGAAAGAGGTGGAAATTATAGAGGACGAGTTAAAAATTGCTGAGACGGAAGCCAAAACCGCTGAAGTAGAATTGAATAAAGCACTTCAAGAGTCAAATGATTCCAAGTTTATTGGTTACATCGTGGCCTTTGTTGTTATGTTTTTAATGTGGATATTTATATTTGGTAAGTAACGGACACGTAAAGTGGATTGATCGGATTTTAACGCTTATTTTATAAGGAGTTATTTATGAAACGAATTTATATAACTGCTGCTATATTTGCGATTATTATTGGGTGTAGTAAGAAAGAAGATTCACAGACTACACAGCTTACCCCACCACCAGAAAATTTCATTAGTCCTTATCGGTTTATTACGTTTAGATTAGAAGCCGTAAGTGATATTTTAAAGGTTGCGCCAAATACCAACGGTTCAATCACCACGACCACCTCACAATATAAAACACGCTATGACAGCACTGACGGTGTTATTAGCTATTCTGAGATTTACTTGCTGGAGACAGCACCATGTAGCCAAACTGAGTCGTTTGACCCTATAGCAGTGTTAAAAGCTGTTGCGATCAATTCGCAAAATTTGGAAGAACGAGACAGAATGACCCATTTAGCTACTTACTATGATCATAAAGAAAAATTAAAAATTAGTATTACCTGTGAGCAAGACGGAACGCCTATTGTGGTAAGGTTTAGTAAAAAATATTACGTTGATTAAAGGATTTCCATGCCAGAAGTAGATAAAAAATTAGTGCAGGAATTAGCATTGCAGCATAAATTAAGACTAAGAAATGCCCATATTAATAATAATCTTTCTAACACTAATTTGGAGCTTAAAAGGGATCTGGTTAAATTAAGTAAAGGCTTAGATGAAGAATCGGTAAAAAATTTAGAAACATACTATCATGAACAAATGCAGGTTACTAACTCACCTGACGAATTAGCTATTAACAATGATTTACTTGATAAGGATTTTACTGCTGTTGAAGTAGCAGAGCTGGAGCTATTTAATATGTTACATGATGTAAAAATTGCCAAGACCATAATTTACTCGGTAGTGATTACTTTAGTTGTTATTTTAATTGCATTCATGGGGTTTTAATAAGAATTAACCAATAAGTTTAATTTAGCATTTTTTATGTAACGCACTACACTTGCACTATTGGATTGGAGTAAATATGGATTACGAGCGTGATTGGTTGGATCTTAAAAACATACGTAGGCTTGCTTATAAACACCATAAAATGTTGTTAAGTGAAATTGAGTTTCATCGGATTGAGTTTATTCAGATGGAAATAGATAAAGAGCTGTTAATAATCAATAATTATCTTGATGATAAAGAGTTTAAATGTTTTAAAGCTTCCTATAGAGAAGAGTTAATGAATTTAAGTATGTTGCGATATCAAAAATTGTTAGATTAAATAAGCCATTCATGTACTGACAGAATTTTTACCTTGGATTAATTTTCTAGGGGGAGTTTTAATCTATGAAGTTAGAACGTGAAGACATACGTGAATTAGCTTTAAAGCATTTCGAGGCAATTGACCTTAGTTACTCTCTTAATAATATGCCACAAGCTCAAGTAAATATTGATGAAGAAATTAATATTATTACCGCTCAGCTTACTACTGAAGAAATTACTTTGTTTAATAAGGTTTATGCTGAAGAGATGAAGTTGATTAATGATTTGTTTGAGCAAAGAGCTGAATACTGGACTAAGGAAGTTTCTAATTTTAAATTTGAAAACTTAGAGGGTGAGTTCGAAAGTAAAACTCAGCTAGGAATAGTCTGCTATTTTTTTGTTTTACTTTTTGTTGTACTAGTGATGTTTATAGTTGGTGTGTTTTGGGTTGAAATAAACCCTTTTGTTTTTGGCTTATAGCTTACTATTTTTAAACGGCTGTAAGCATAATTGCCGCATAGTAAATGTATTTAACTTATCGAAATCCAACCAAGCTGGTTTTATAAAGTTGTACTTACTTGTTTGATGGAGGAATAAGATGGACTGGAATGACGAAGAATATATTATTGCTTTGGCAATTAAACATCACCGTATGTTACTGAATGAGCAAGACAATACAAAAGCAATAATACAACAAGAACTTCTTAATATTACTGAAAAGCTAACCGATCTAGACTGTTTAAAATTTGAAAAAATGTATTGGCGAAAAACTGTATCATTAATTACATCATAGAATAATGTTCAATATTTATTAAGGTACCCGATATGACTGAACAAAATAAAACTATAAATATTTTGGTAACAAAAAAGCCCCTAGTTAAGGGGCTTTTTCTTTATTTTTTTGTATTAGAGGGCACCAGCATTTCTCTTGATCTTCGGCTATTTTGTTATTTACAAAGTGCTCATAAAGGGTTGTTACTCTAAATAAACCTATACTGAGGGTAACAGTACTTACTAAAGCATAGATAAAGACAAAGTAAGACGCACAATAAAAAATAGCTAGTGCCAGCTTTGATCTATTATGCATGGTAATTAGGTCAAAATAATCTACGTAGGTTTTACAAATCATAGCTAACAATATTGCTAAGACTTGTAGCAAGATAAAGTGTAAAAAAATTGCATTGATCATTGTAAAAGCAGATGGTCTATTATTAAAACATTGACCAAAAGCATTTTTGCATTCAATACACTCGCCACATGGTTTGTCTTGTTCTGCTAAAAAATCTCTAAATTTTTCCGAACCTATAGACATCCACAATGCAAAGCCACCCAAAGAGAACCCAAGTAAGTTAGGCATAATGGAGAGCACATCATCCCACCACCCAAATTTACTCCAGGCAGGAAAAAGGATTCCCGTTATGATTATAGATGCATAAAAATAAGGGCTTGTTAATAATGCAGTAAAGCCGCCATATGCTCTCCAATATCTTGCTATAATGTTATTTGTCATAATAACTTTTTAATAATTTCCTCAATTGAAATTGCCAAGCGTTTAAATGCGTCATATGGAAGTGAATTCTTGATATCAAAATAATCATGTTTGATAAACGGCATATCCTTAGTAGAAATTATTCTTGGTGTGCCTTTTCCATCATAGCCTTTAACAACTAAGCTACCATTATTAGCGGCTATTTTCGCTTCATTTCTAAGCTCTTGATCTACTTGTATTGATTCGCCCGTCTTAGCTGTAATTTTAGTTTCAACTTTAGCTATTTGACGTTCCTCTGCTTTCTTCAAGTATCTCTTTTCAATTTCACCAAACGCATTAGGATTATTTATGATCATATGAATAGTTCGTTTATGCTTCAGCTGTAAAGCTTGTTGCAGTGCTTCTTTTTCAGGAAAGTGAACTACATTTACTTCTCCAAAGTCTTCTTGTAGTTCAGCTGAATTTAGTAACTTTTTAAAAAAATCAACCGCTGTATTAGGTGTTAATTCATTACCTTTGTAATATGCTTCGTAAACGAGAGTATGAGATTCAGGAAAAAAGAAATAAGTAAACCTTGTCGAATTAGGCTTCAAGTTTTCAGGTAAGTTAATTTCAGCAAGGTCTGCATCAGTTGCAAAGTCATTAGTATTTAGATTAAGCCAATCTGCATCTTCTCTAATTTGTGTAAATTTAAAAATATCACCACTTATAGCTGGTACATCGGCTTTAATATCTTTTACCTTTGACTGAGCACAGAGCAGGCCCCAAGTTGTTCCCCTAATGTTAACTTGTTTTTTAAGCGCAAAAGCACTCTCAAATAACTTTTTATACTCTGTGGGTAAATGATTACCTATTGTTATATTTAATGCACCAGCACTTGTTTTTAATTCCATGAGATTCCCTTTAAAAAGATCAAGAACAAAATCAATCCTTGATTAAGCATGTACATTAATTCTAATCATAGCGTGTGTAAAGTTGATTAATTAAAAAATCCCTGAAAACGATTTTAAGCACATTAGCTTATGTTATGGCTGTGGTAGCTTAAGTTTAAGTCGTTTAAACGCACTCAATCGAATTTAAACGCGGTTTAAACATAGTTTAACTTGGATTTAAAGTTATGGTTTTATGTTTTGGTGGTTAAGCAATGCTTTATGAAATTGTTGTTTGGTGGGTTTGAACTCTAAATTTAAATCTGTCGCCATATTGAGGTTGTACCTAAGCGTTAAACGAATGTACTCAGATTCGGTAATAACTTGATCAACATATGCCTGGTTAAGGTCGGCTATAAACTCTCTACTTGGGTTTGACTCCAATTTGTTGGTAAGTGCTACGTAGAGTTGCGGCATGGCCTCATCGGGGTTTGATGAAAGGTATTTATCTGGGTTGTTGATATATAAATACACACCTAGTCCAATACCAGACAAAAGAAAGTATGCAGCTATAGTGATGAGTGTTTTATTTAAGGTTTTTAAATGAGCTTGTTTTAGCATAACCATTCCTTGGTTGTTTAGTAGTGATACTTAACTATAAAGCAATTTCAATTTAATGCTAATTGGATTTTAAAGGTTAATTTTTAAGTGTATTATGATTAAAACAAATAATAATACGTATAAGGAAATCCAATTGTGGTTAAAGAATATCTTATTTTACGCTATTCGTTAGTTGAAGAAGCGCAAAAAGCACTTAATGTAAAAGCTATCCCAACGGTTAAAGGACATGCAATTTTACCTGCAATAAAAATTGACAGAGAATTTAAATCAGCTGGGGCCCTTTATAGTGTACTTGGATTTAAAGAGCTCGTTCCGTCTTTTGGATATGACTTTCCCAGTGAACGATTTTACTGTGGAAAAATAGCTAAGCTTAAAAAGCAACAAACAGGCGAAAAAGTACCAGGTGACATTGTTGAAGTTGTGCATGACAATTGGATTCCATTATCAGTTGTAATTGATATTCAAACACAGCACATATTTGTCAGAAAGGATTGGCGTTACGGTGACCCTGAGCATATTGCGAGGTCATTGCAGTCGGCTTTTACAGATCCAATACTTGCTACTTTTAACCATCGTATCTTTATTGAAGGTAAATCAGAGTCAGCTAAGTTTTGGAATATTGTAGACTCGAAGAGTAAAATTTATAGGCTAGAATTTAAGTTAATATCTCCAAATATTTTAGATACAAACCAAAAAGCAAGAGATGCAGTTGAAGCATTGCAAGATATATTTGGACAAGATGAGATAGACATTACTTTAAAAAATGACTCAGGTGATTTGAAAGTACCCGAAGTACTAGTGTCAAACTATTTAGAGTATATTGCAGAGGGTGAAGGCAGCTGGGGTGTTGTTACAGAAGGTGAAAGGGGCGGTAAAAAGGCGCATAGAAGTAACGAAAATATTGATACAGTAAACCTACCATCTGTTGAAAATGAGAGTCAAACAGATGATTCTCAAATGGAGTTAGGTGAAAAAGCTGATTCTGTGCATACCTTAAATTATAAAGAGTCAAATTTAGGTGCTGAAGTTTATGCGACAATTAAACATATGGGTAAAAGTTAAAAAACCATTATTAATTGGTTTATATATTTTGGTGTCTTTAATTCTATGTTTCGCTGTTCTTCACATAACTAACGGGGCTGCAAAAAAGTTATTTGATACTGTATTGGCCGTTTTCCCTTTTTTTGTTACTGCTGCAAGCGCACTAACATGGGCGTTGTTTAACTACATTGAAGGTGTGTTAAAAGATGTTAGTGAAATAAAGGGGGCTCGAAAAAAGATAGATAACGCTATAAATTTACTAACTGATTTAAAAAAAGAAGTCATTAGCAATGCTGCTTTTATCATTTTATTATTGATTTTAGATGCTGTGTTTAATGGCCTTTCTAGTTTGTATGGGGAGGATTCAAACCTTTCACAGTGGCTATTTTTGTCTGTGAGGGGAGCGATTATCTCCTTAGCAATTTATGCTGCATATGATCAATTCCAAGGTTTTAGAACAGCACAACAATTTAGATTAGTGATTAATCAGGGTAAGAATAAAAAGCAGTAGTAAATATTTATATGTACAGTTAGATAAAACCCGCATTTAGCGGGTTTTTTTTGTGTCTTTTTTATGCGCACATTTATTTGAGCAGTAAAATTCGCCGTTTAACTTAATGGGTGTGTACAGTGGGCTATTGCAGGACTTACAAAGTGAGAACGCCTGGGCGTGGGCATCAAATTCGCAGTTTGAGCATTGGCCGTCAAGAAACGTTATTTCGCCTTGAGTTAGAGGGTTGTTACATAAATTGCAGTGCGCCATAAAATATTCCTTGCAGTGTGGTTGATACCCGCTTAGCCTATATAGGTTACCCCATTGTTAACGCTGTAAAGTCTTTTCCAGCGGCTCAATAGCCACTCCCCGCATACACTGGGTGCCACTTAGTTAGTTTATTGGCACTTGGAACATGGCAAACAAAACAACCCCAAACACCTCTTTTAATTGGTTTGAAGTATTTAGAGCTGGTACACAAACCGACTCAAAAGGCGTTGAGCACACATTTAGCGATGCTGATTTAAACAGCGTAGTCGCTAACTTTAAACCTAAAACAGCACCACTGGTTATTGGCCACCCTAAAATGGACGACCCTGCGTGGGGTTGGGCCAGTGAACTAAAAGCAGAAGGTGGCTCTTTGTTTGCTAAAGCAGAAGATGTGTGTGCTGAATTTGCCCAAGCGGTACAAAGCAAGCGCTACCCTAACCGCTCGGTTAAGCTTGAAAAGGTGGCTAATGGCTACCAACTCGCGCACATTGGTTACTTAGGTGGCAAGCCCCCTGCCGTTGACGGTTTAGCCTGGCAGTTTAACCAAAGTGATGACGCCGATACCCTAACCCTAGAATTTGCTGCCGGTGATATTGACAACATATCGCTGCGCACATCAAACACCCTTACCCGCCTAATGGGCAATTTACGCAACTTTATAACTGACCGTTTTGGCAGTGAAGCGGCTGATAAAGTTGTGCCCGACTACGAAAGCGAATGGTTAAAAGAAGAAACCATTATTGCTGAGCACGAACGTGCCAAGGTGAATAGTGGCGAGGGTGCCGAATTTAGTAAAGGCGATGATGACGCCACCCCACCCCACGAGGACAATGCAATGGATAAAGAAGAAAGAAAGGCGCTGCAAGACCAGATTGATGCAGCTAACGCTAAAAACGCACAGCTTGAATTCGCGCAGCGTGTTGCAGCAGCTAACACCTTTATTAACACCGAAATTAATGGCGGCAAAGCCCCGCGCTTAACAAACACAGAGGGTGTGGCTGAGTTTATGGCCAAGCTTGACGATGGCGACACCACCTTTGAGTTTGCAGCCGCAGACGGTAAAAGCCAGGAACTTAAACCTGCAGCGTGGTTTGAAGGTTTTTTAAAGGGCTTGCCTGAGCAAACAGGCTTAACGAGCGAGTTTAATAAAGACGATACCGACGGCGAAAATACCGACGACAGTGCAGAAACACTGGCAGCAAAAGCACTGGAATTTCAACAATCACAATCTAGCAAAGGCATTGAAATTAGCATTACCGCCGCGTTAGACCACATTAAAAAGGCATAAAACCATGGCACAACCAGGATTTATAAGAAACTTTAGCGCTGAAGACGTTATACCGGCTAACCGCTTAGTGGTTGTATCGGCTGCGGCTGACTTTCATGTTGGGTTAGCGGTTGATGCCAGCGCAATGTATGCCGGTGTTACCGAGCAAGGCACTGACGAGCATTTACGTGTTGATGTGGTAATGACACAAAGCGCGCCTGTTGAATTTGGTACACCATTGATTTCAGGCACGCCAATTGTTGCTGACAGCGAAGGTAAAGCCGTTGAATTTGACCCTGCTAACTTTGTGGGCCAAACCGAAGTATACGTTGCTGGTTGGGCAATGGAAGACGGCGAAGCTGGTGTGATTGGCGACGTGTTTTTAAACCCGCATGTAGTAGCAACAATTCCAAGCGCTTAAGGTGCTTGGGTTAACTTAATTATTAATAGTGAGGATTTACCATGAGTAATGGTATGCCATTTACCCCCGATGTTGAGCAAACGGCCATAGCCATTGCTTATCGTAATAGAGCGTTAGTTGCAGACACGCTTGCCCCTTATTCGCCCGTTGGTTTACGTAACTATAAGTGGACCGAATATAAAAAAGGTGAAAAATTTACCGTTGTAGACGATAAAATTGGCCGTAAGTCATCGCCGAATCAAGTTGAGTTTAGTGTTGAAGAGAAAACCGGTTCAGTTGTTGATTATGGTTTAGCAGATGTTGTGCCGAATGACGATGTAACCAATGCACCTGCAAACTATAACCCGCGAACTCATGCGGCTGAAAGCTTAACTGACTTAGTTTTGCTTAACCGTGAAATACGTGTGGCCACTATGTATAACAAAGCCGCTAACTTTGGCAGTACTGAATCATTAGCTGCTGCAGGCAAAAAGCGTTTTGATGACCCTACACTTGATATTTTACCGTTTTTTTTAGACATGCTAGATGCGCCACTTATGCGCCCTAATGCAATGACATTATCGCAAAGCGTGGCAACTAAACTGCGTACGCATCCTAAGTTACTTAAAGCGTTTAATGGCACTAGTGGCGACCAGGGCTTAGTGCCATGGAGCTACATTAAAGAAGTGCTAGAGCTTGAGCATGTAACCGTTGGCCAAGCGCGCCTAAACACGGCTAAAAAAGGCCAAGCCGTTAACTTACAAAAGGTTTGGCAAGATACCTTGTCGTTTACGTACCACGACCCGCTAGCCTCGTTTAACAACAACCGCATGACCTTTGCATTAACTGCACGTTATGGCTCGCGTACATCGGGCAACCGTGACGTAGCTGCAGGGTTAAATGGTGGGGTTGAAATTATGGTAGGCGAATCGGTGCAAGAGCAAATTATTGCAAAAGACTGTGGTATTTTGCTGACCAACGTGCTGACGCCAGCCGGTTAATTATTGTTGTTCCCTGTGTAAAGGCCCCAGTACCGACTTACTCGGGGCCTTTTTTTACTAACTGAGGTGCCCATGTTTACGACAGAACAAGCAGTTATAGATAAAGTTGGCATTAATACGCTGTTGCAATTTGCGACTGCTAAGTTTGCAGCGATAGGTAGCCGCCCAACGCGCGACGATGTTGAAGCAGCGCTATTAAGCGAAACGTACAACGAGTTGCAAGAGCAAATTAATGCCTGGTATGTACAAGCACAAAAAAATGTAAATGCGGTTATAGCAGGCTATGTAGCACGGTTTGCATTAAACCAAGACGATATAAATAACTCGGTATTGCCAGGCATTGCTAACGATTTAATGCATTGTGAGTTAGCCCCAAACATTGCTGACGAAAACCTTAAAACCCTAAAAAGTAACGCCATGGCAATGCTCGATAAGGTTAGTAAAGGTGTGATCCAAATTAAGGAAGATGCGCCTGCAGGTGCAAGAACTGGGATGCGAACCAAACCTGCAGGCTCTCAATTTAATTGGCCAGGTTATTAAATTGGCGGGTGTATTTATAAATATAACGGGTAATGCGCTAACAGGTTTAACCCAAATTTCAAATACAAGTGGTGAATCCGCTGATGTATTGGATGATATTGGTGCATTTTTAGACATGGACGTTACCACCCGATTTTTACGTGAAGTAACACCCAGTGGTAAAAAATGGGAGCAATCGCAAGCAGCAAAAGACCGTGGCGGTTTAACACTAACAGATGAGCGCAACCTTGCAGGCTCTGTTACGCACAACGTAAACGGTAATACGCTTGAGCATGGCTTAGGTGAAAAGTACTCAGCAATACATCACTTTGGTGGTGAAACTGGCCGCAATAAAAGCGTGACGTTACCTGCACGGCCAATACTGGGTATAGCTGCTGTGCAAGAAACCGAGATTAACGACATCATCACCGATTGGTTAATTTAAACATGTTTAAAGAGCATTTAAATGGCATTTAACTTTGATTTAAACAACATAGAAACCCTGCTAAGCCAAACAATCGTTAATGCAACGGTTGGGTTTGCTAGCGACTTTAACCATGTACGCGAGCATGCTGTACACAGTGCTCAGTTGTTTGTATTGCCGCTGGCCGATGACAACACCAATACTAATGAAGTACACGGCCTTGACGAATACCAAGTTAAAGATGTGTTTGCAGTGATGATTGTGATCCCCTGCTCTGCAGGTAATGCCCATAGCGATATGCAAATAAAGCAATTGCGCAGTGATGTTAAAACCGCTGTAGCAGGTTGCCAGTTCGCAGGTTGGAACCCTATAAAGCTTGATAAGGGCCGCACAATTGAGCTTAGCAAGCAAACTAATAACTTAATTTACCAGTGCCAGTTTAGTGTAACTGGCCTACATACCGTAACTGTGAAGGTGATGCCATGAGCAAACAGACCGAGCCGCAATCGAGTAAACCCGCTGAACAACAGGCTGACATTAACATAAAGCCTAAAATGTCCCGCGCGATGACGATTGCCAAAAACGTTAACCAGGCTTTAGCTAAAGCAAAAGGTAACAGAGACGAGATAGCCGGCGCTTTTAACTTAAAAAGCGGTGAGCTAATTAAAGTGGAGAATAAATCATGAGCAGCTGGCGATTTAAAGACAAACTCATTTTAGCCGATGCCCTGGGCACAACCTTAACGGGCCTGCATGCCATTTATGCCAGTGACGTTGAATTATCGCTTGAAAGCGAAAGTGAAAAAGACGAGCTAGAAACCAGCTACAGCGGTGCCAGTATGGAAACCTTTTATGGTGAACATATAAGCCTTAACTTTAAAACCCCACTTGCAATGAGTGGCACAGCCGGTAACGAACCTGCGTTTGCCCCGCTGCTACTTGCTTGCGGCATGGTGCAAGTTGCCGATGCAACAAGTGTTACCTTTACAAAAGGGGCCGCTGTTGCAGTTACATGCTTAGTACGCTTTGGTAAAAACACCCACAACATTAGCGAAATGAAAGGCAATGTGAGCTTTGCGCTTGAAAAAGGTAAACCCATGCTTAACTGGCAGTTTAAAGGCTTGTTTAGTGCGCCGGTTGCAAGTACTGCCGCCCCTGCTGTTGATTGGGAGCGTTGGGTACGCCCTGAAGTACTTGGCGTAAGTAATAGCAGTGATTTTAAGCTTAACGATGTTAAACGTACCTTGCACAAAATTACCATTGATTTAGGTAATAACGTGGTGTTTGACCGTGCTATTAACCACGAAGAAATAATGATAACCGGTCATGAGAGCAGCGCTAATTTTACGCTAACAGCAGAAGAGTTAACCAGTTTTAACCCGTTTGATGACGTTGCTAAAGTGCAAATGTTTGAGTTTACCCATGGCACCGCCACAGGTAAAAAAGTAACCATTATTGGCCGTTACCAAATGCCATGGCCTAAATACACCAGCCTGGACTCAGAATTAACCGGTTATGAGTTTGACGGCAAGCTAGTGCCCAGTGGCGCAGGCTATGACGAACTAACGATAGTGTTTGAGTAATGGCTATGCGATTTCAAGCAATCAATATGACAAATGTTGATACTGGGAACGTTGAATTTTACACGGTCATTGCAAAGCAAAAAGGGAAAGCGCCAAGTTACTGCAGAGACAGTAACGGCATACTTAAATTCAATAGTCTTAAAGCCGCTAAAGACGAGGCTAAACGACTAACAAAAGCATATAAGTGAACTTTTAAATGAAATTAAAACTATTAAACGCGTTAAAAAATGCGGTTATAAGCGCCCCGCTTAATTTTGAATTTGGTGGGCTACCTTTTAAGTTTACGGCAAAAATTAAATTGGTACCTGAAAGTGAGCTTAAAACACTGACTGAAACACAAGGCACGAGTGATGGCGAAATAGTACGCGAGCTATTAGTGGGTTGGGATGACTTTATAGATGATGGTAAAGAAGTGCCATTTGATAAAAGTACACTTGAAGAGTTGCTTATTTATAGTGGACTAACTGCCCGCTTAAGTGTTGAGTGTATTAACGCCCAGTACCGTATCACTGAAAAAAACTAGCCGATGTTGCTAGGTGGTTTTTGGGCGACCTAGCAGCAGACAGTAAAACCCTTGATGACGACGAAGCCCATTTTGGCGCACCTAAACAGATTGTGCCACACGATGAGGAAACATTGTTTGTATTGCCCCAAAACCACACGGCTGTTATTGCATTAACGACTGCCAGTAGCCAATGGCAACGGGATAACGATGGGGTAGAAATTGCCCTTGATTATGCCAGGGCTGATATAGCCTGGCGCTATGCAAATATAACCCTTAACCCTGATGATTTTGCAAAACTGCAAACTTTAGAGCGCACCATAATTGGACTAATAAGGCGACCCGATGAGCAACAACTTGAATTTGGCGTTACGCTTAAGTTATGACGGTAAAGCAGTTACCACCGGTGCGCGCCAAAACGTAAACGAACTAAACCGCATACCCCAAGCAGTACAGCGCCAAGTTGCTGCTAACCAGCAATTAGGCGCAAGCCAAGCCCGCATTATGCAGCAGCAAGGCGCAATGACCCGCCAACTTGGGATAATGAATACCGCCTATGCACAAATAGGCGCAACGCTCACAACCTTAGTGGGTATTGGTACCGCGACTATGTTTGTGCGTGATACCGGCGCTGCACAATTACTTGATACTCGCTTAAAAGGATTAACGGGCTCAGCTGAAAACTATGCAAAAGTACAAGAGTATTTATTTGCTACATCTGATCGCTTAAATACCGGTTACACCACCCTTGCCGACTCATACAGTAAAATTTTAACCCTACAAGAGGTTGGCGTTGTTACTCAAACTCAAGGTAAAGCCATTTTAGAGGGTATGGCCAATGCCGCCGCTAAAACGGGGGCCAGTAATGTGCAGCTTGGGCAGAGTTTGTTTGGTATGACACAAGGTATGACTGCCGGCGTTTTACGTGCAGAAGAGCTAAACCAAGTAACCGAGCCTATGCCAGGGCTTTTACAAAAACTCGATAAAGCAGCAGGTAAAGCTGCCGGTGGTTTTAGGCAAATGGTGAACGATGGCCAAGTAACCAGCCAGATGTTTAAAAATTACCTTATTAAAGCACTTAACGATTACGCCGGTGCTGCTGAAGCCACCGAGGGTAAAATAAACGCCAGCTTTGCGGAAATGGGGAATGAGTATCAGCATTTAATACGTAAATATGAAGAGCCTGTAAACTTTGCTGTTACCAGCGTGGTTGATTCTATTACCGATACCATGGCGTATTTACGTGAAAACGAAGAGGCTGTTAATAATTTAGTATTTGCAACTGGTGCATTGGCTACTGTATTAACCGGCCATTTAGTAGCAGGGTTAAGTGCCAGTGCTGCGGGTTATGTAACTAGCGTTGCGGCCAAGAACCGCGCGTTAATTGCGGATGCAGCCCTTACAAAACAAAACCAGGCTAATGCGGTTTTAGAGCTACAGCGCGCCGCACAAATGAAAGCCTATGCACAGCATACGCTTGCTGTGGCTAATACCACCAACTTACGCACTGCAGCTCTTTCCCGCTTGGCTGCTGCTAATACGCGCTATACAGCAACACAAGCTGCGGCCACTACCGCTACCAACATTTATACTGCTGCCGCTGGGCGTGCAACGTTAGCAGCGCGGGGCCTTAGTACTGTAATGGGCTTGTTAGGTGGACCCGTTGGATTACTGGTAACGGCTGGGCTTGGCCTTGCCTACTTTGCAAGCCAGGGCGATGACGCTACCGACTCAGTTAATAAACTAAAAGAAGCCAGTAAAGACCTAAACCCGTATGCCAATTTAACAAGTAGCCAGGCACAAGGTTTGTTGTTAATGGCACAGGGCCGCATTAAAAATGCGATTCAAATGGCTGATGAGGCCCGCCAGCGTTTTAATAATCCATTCTTAAAAGGTAAGTTTTCTGACGTTGAAGCGGCTGAAAAGCGCGTTACTGATTTAAAAAACGAAATTGTGGTGCTACAACAAGTGCTTGCCATTAAAGAAACAGAAAAGCCTAAGCCTGCGCCTGTTAGCTCAAGCGCCCTGCCCGATAACATAAAACGTTTAGAAGTGAGCTTAATGGGCGAAGAGGCCCGCTTAAAAGACAGCTACGAAAAACGTAAGCAAATGGTCATTGTTGCCCGTGAGAACGATACGGCTAACAAAGTTAAATACGACGCCATTTTAAAGCAGCTTGATGTTAAATACGGTGAAGACCTAAAAGCAATTACACAAAAACGTGAAACCGAAAAAACACGTATACAAAACCAAGCTGAAGAAAAACGTAAAAACGATTTACAGCGTGATTTAGAAAACCGTATTGCCACCGTTAAAGGCTTTGCTGGGCGTGAAGCACTTGCCGCTTATAATAACGAACTAAGCGTAGAACAAGCACGCCAACAAGCACGGGTTGATGCTAAACGCCGATCACAATTAGGTTTAGCGGCCAATGATGAAAGTGGCGAGCTTAAATATAACGCAGATAACCAAATTCGTGAGTTAGAGCGCCAATCTGAACTTAATGCTGCAAATGGCTACCATAGCCAACGTGAAGCGAGTGAAGCCGCACACCAAGAACGGTTGATGCAAATTAAAACACGCCACACAGGTGCTTTACAAAGCAACATTTTAGCGTTTGCTAACTTTGAGAAAAAAACAGAAGCTGAAAAATCTAACGCCATTATTGACTTGGGTGCCACTACTTTTAAAGCAATGGCTGGACAAAGTAAAACAGCATTTAAAGCCTATAAAGCGTTTGCTATTGCGCAAGCTGTTATTAATACCTACCAGGGTGCAACCGCGGCGTTTACCTCGCTGGCCCCCATTCCTATTGTTGGTCCTGTGTTAGGTGGTGTTGCAGCAGCTGCTGCCGTATTAACTGGCTTACAACAAGTACGCCAAATTAAAGCCCAGCAACCAGCGGGTATTGCGCACGGTGGTTTAGATTATGTACCGAATGAATCTACCTACGTATTACAACGTGGCGAGCGTGTACTAAGCCCGAAACAAAATACTGAAATTAGCCAAATGGCACGGCGTTACAACGCAGGTGGCGCAGCTAATGATAGTGGCGGCTCTGGTGGTGTAAATATACATATAACCAACCAAATTACCGTGCAAGGTGGTGCTAATGAGCAAACATCGCAAGCGGTTGGCCAAGACATAGCCCGCCAGGTGGTTGGTGTTGTGGTGGCTAATATACAAAGTAACGGTGCAATTATTCGTGCGGTTCGGGGGGCAGCTTAGTTGTTAAGTGTTTGAGATTGGTGTAAAAAGGAGTTTTAAAAAGCGAGGGAATGTAATGACTGAACAAGAGATACAGCAGAAAAAAGAAGCTGAGTTCATAAAATTAATGATTATTGTAGCAGTACTTGTACTTTTAATAGCTGGTGCAACATTTGGCTTTTTATTTGGACTTACACCTTCTGAAGAACTAAAAACATGGGTTGATACTGCAACTATATTCACAGGCGTTGCAACTCCAATTTTGTCTACTGTGTCTGTTTTTTTATTGTATTTTGTTTGGAAAGATAACCGTAGAGAATTAGCTGAAACTAAAAAAGCACTGATTGAACAATCTGATACACAGAACTTTAGTGTTATTAAAGATGCTGTTTTTGAGGTTGCTGATGAAGTTAAGGATCTCTTACAAGTTGAAGTTAAAGAAATAAATAAAAATATATCGTATACATTACTAGATATTGATAATCCGCTTTATGAGGTACCAACAAGTTTCCTAGATATAGATTTTGATGATGAATTTCCAAAAGAAACGATTAGAAAAATAAAACAAGAGTCTATCCTTGAAAAATATTTTTTTCATATGAAAGGTAAGTCCTTTGTAAGTGAGGAAAAAGAGATTCAATTTGAGAATATCATTTTTACAGACACTTTTTTTAAATACATTGATAAAGTGAAAACTATCGCACTATTTATGAGGGCGCTTAAAAGTAGAGAATATAAAGGGATTTTAGAGATCACCTTGTTTTCAAAGCTTACTATATTCACTTGGCTTTTTTTTGTTGAGATTGCCTTTCATTTATTGAAAACTGCAAAGGTTGGCGAAAAAGAAACTGCTGAGCTTGTATTTGCAGAGATAGCTGGTTTAACATGTAGACAGCTTAAAGAAGTTTATTGGATTGATGCACTTTCGGATGAAGTGCTACTTGAACTAAAAGCCCGTAAACTACTATAACTATGTAAACCCCTTTCCAGCCGAAAGCTTATCCACTAAATTTTATACTCGTTACCAGTGTTTTATTATGAAACTTGGTAACGATGCAACCACTCCCCCTACCCAAACGGCCTAAGCTCTCTAACTTTACGTTAGTGCCCAACAGCCAAACCCATTTAAACAAAGCCAATAACGCCACTGAGGTTTATGACCTTGAAGGTGCTTACTGGGAATTTGAAATTGAACTTGCCAATGTGCCTGAGCGTGATGCATTAGCCCTTGATGGCTTTATTGCCAGCCTACGCGGGCAAGTGGGCACGTTTACGTTAATTGATTACCGCCGTGAACAGCTAGATAAAGACTTTACGGGCTATGTGCGCGGTGCAAACCAAGACGGGAATATTTTAAATTTACATGCGCTACCCGCTAACCAAACGTTACTGGTTGCCGGCGAACGTATGCAAGTGGGCATTGGCCAAAACACTGAACTTAAAATATTGACGGCTGACCTGGTTAGTGACTCAGTTGGCCAAGCGACGGCTATTTTTGAGTCTCCTGTACGAAAAATACCTGCAGAAAATACCCTTATTACATTTAAGCAACCAGCTGGGTTGTTTCGACTTGCTGATAATAAGCAAGGGCTTGCTAGTGCGCAGTATAAAAACGGCATAGTTACCAGCTGGAAAATTAAAGGGCGTGAGGCGTTTTAATGGAGAGCTTAAACTCAGGGTTACTTGCGGATTTAGCCACCAGTGGCCGCGCTCGCTTTTTTGTGCGACTCGCGCTTAAAAGTGGCGATGTATTGCTGCACACAGGTGTAGGCGAGCGCCGCTTTGCTAACTCAACTTGGCACGGCGTGGGTATGCTTGGCACTGTGAGTGAAATACCCGCTAATGATAACAACGACAGCGCCCGCATACGTTTAACCCTACACACTCAAGACCAGACAATTTTAGCCGAAGTGGCCGAAAACGACCCGATAAGTCAGGACTGCGAAATTTACCTTGTTACTGTTGATGAACATTACCGTGTTAGCCAAAGCCAGTTACTTGAAAGCGGCTACATTGTGGCATGTGATGTAGAGCGCGGCGATGTATCACAAGTGCAGCTTAGTGTTGCAGGTGAAAGTGAACGCTGGAAAGACGCACGGCTACACCAACGTTGGAATGATGCGACCCAAAAAGCCCTTTACCCGGGTGATGTGTTTTTTAGTGAGCAAGCCACAACCAACAAACAAAACCTACCTGATACACAACCTGGTAAATACATAGGAGGCAACCGCTATGAACGCCAGCGCTAAACTTGCTGCTTTTATAAACCGCCGCAACTGTGAACCCTTTAAATGGGGTAAAAACGATTGCTGCTTATTGGTAGCCGATTGGGTGCTATTTGCAACCGGTAACGATGTAGCTGACGATTTTAGGGGTAAATACCGCACTAAAAGTGGCGCATTTAAACAACTATTTAAACGTGGTTTAAACGATGTTGAAAGCGTGTTTAAAGATCGTTTAAACCCCGCTATACCTATTAATTATGCTCGACGTGGTGACTTGGCTTTAGTTGAGTTTAAAGACGAATATGTAGGCGGCATTGTAACCGTTAACGCAGTAGTATGTGTTGGCGAAAATGGCCTAGTGACGTTACCAATGGACACAGTAAAAGCGGTTTACCCATTGGAGCCGCGAAATGTCTAAGGTCGTAGATTTAGTTGTAGATACGGGCGGCGATATATTTGGCCTTGGTCGCAGTGTATTTGATAAAACTGTAGGCGCTTTATGGGATTCACTCACCCCTGATGTACCTGAGAAAGATTTAGCCACGCTTGGCCAAGGTTTGCAAAAAGGCATAGACCAACCACGCCGCATTACATTTGGTCGTGACCGCGTTGGCGGTGTTATTGCCCACCAAGCGGAAGTTGAAAAAGGTGGTAAAAAATGGATGCAGTTAATTGTATTGATTAATGGTGCCCCTATTGATGCCCTTGAAGAGATTTACATTGCTGATAAAAAACTCACTGATTACCCACAAGAAAGTTGGGATTACTCTTTAAGCGATGGCCGCCAACTCACAGCTAACGCAAAAGCGGTAGCTAAAATGGCGGGATGGACGAGTGAACATGTTGGCTTTGGCCAAAGCTATGTTTTTATTGAAATGGAAAATAATCGTGAAGTGTTTGAAGATGGCATAAACGATATGGGCTTTTTAATACGGGGTACCCGTGTATGGGACCCACGAGATACAGCCCAAAACCCTGACGATGAAAGTACCTGGCTTTGGAGCCAAAACGCCGTACTGTGCGCCCTGCACTATGTGCGTTTTTATGGAGCCCATGAGGTTCCTTTTGAACGTTTACCGTTACAGTGGTGGATTGCTGCCATTAACGTGTGTGATGAAGATGCCGAATTTACCGACGTTGAGGGCGTTGTTACCACCGAGCCGCGCTACACAACCAATGGTAGCTTTACATTTAGCTCAAAGCCACTTGAAGTGTTAGGCCAGCTTGAAGCGTGTTTTGCGGGTAAAATATTTAGGCAAATGGGCCATTGGTATGTACGTGTTGGTGCTTGGTATGGCGAACCGACCTACACCATTAATGCTGATGATGTTCACGGTAATATTAAAATTAAATGGCATGCTGATTTACGAGAGCGCGCTAATGTTGTGCGTGCTACGTTTACAGACCCCGAACAAAACTACGACCGTACAGACGCGCCGCCTGTTGTGTCTGCAGGGTATCAGGCTATTGATAATCAAATATTAGAAAAGTCTATATCACTCCCCTTTGTGCGCAGTAGTACTACAGCACAACGCCTGGCGACAATACATTTAGAACAAACACGTTTAGGCGAAATAGAGTTACCCCTCAAACACAAAGGCTTAGCTGCAGCTGTTGGCCGTACTGTGTACTTAAACTTACCTGGCGAATCGATAAATAATAAGGTTTACCGTGTAACAGAGCGCCGCTTTAGATTAGATGGCGGCGTGACCTTAATGTGTGTTGAAGACGGACCCGATTTATGGGCTGATAACATAATACCTGGTGCGCAGGATTTAACCCCAAACAGTGACTATTTAGTGGGCAAACCACAGCCTGTTTTTGATGTACGGGTAACAGTGGATGGTGATGGAAATGGCATAATAAAGTGGAATCACCCTACCCCGCTTGCTGTTCATGAATACGATGTTGAGTTTATTAATACTGCTGCTAACGAGTCGGTATTTAAAACATCGGTAACATACACCCAAGTAACAATCCCTAATTTGCAACT
>Ga0115572_10001221_pt1 | contig 21173 bp, 21 predicted proteins | sample COGITO_mtgs_1206_FD_88681 | JGI IMG/M metagenome (GOLD analysis project Ga0115572, IMG submission 88681) | Pelagic marine microbial communities from North Sea - COGITO_mtgs_120607 | ecosystem: Environmental > Aquatic > Marine > Epipelagic | place: Germany:Helgoland, sampling site Kabeltonne... | reverse complement strand
GGAAATCATCAGTTCTATTACAGGAAAAAAACAACTCGCTTTATGGCAGCTTTTTCAACAGCAATCTTATTGGCGCCATAAAGACTTAACTCAACAAGGCTTTGCGAAAGCCCAGTTAGACCGTTTAGCAAATTTAGGATTAATCGAGCCTTATCAGCAACTTCCTATTCCCCATAGTGGCTCTGAACTCTCGCTAAAAAGAGAGTCGGCGCTTACTTTGAATAGTGAACAGGCCTCTGCTGTGGATAAAATCTCTGAGCAGTTAGGCCAAACATCAGGAAAATTCCACGTCGCCCTGCTTGATGGTGTTACTGGCAGTGGTAAAACCGAAGTGTATTTACAGCTGATCGCCAAGGCGATTGAACAAGGTAAACAAGCCCTAGTTTTAGTTCCTGAAATTGGCCTTACTCCGCAAACATTGCGCCGCTTCCAAGTTCGGTTCGATGTGCCTGTTGTAATGATGCATTCAAATCTTAATGATAAAGAGCGTTTGATCGCTTGGCATCAATGCAATCAAAACCAAGCCAAGATATTAATTGGCACCCGTTCAGCTATTTTTACGCCTCTGCCGACATTGGGCTTAATCATTATCGACGAGGAGCATGATGGCTCTTTTAAACAACAAGATGGTTTACGCTATAACGCTCGTGATTTTGCTATCAAGCGTGCCCATAAAGAATCATTACCCATTGTGCTTGGCTCAGCCACCCCATCATTAGAAACGTTACATAACGCTTATAGTCGCCGCTATAGTCATCACAAATTAACGATTCGTGCGGGTAATGCTAAGCCTCCACAAATGAAGCTGCACAGTATTCTACATCAACCATTAGAATTCGGTTTAGCGCTTCCCGTTGTGGATAAAATTAAGCAGCACTTAAATGCAGGCCAGCAAGTGATGGTTTTTATTAATCGTCGTGGCTTTGCACCAACACTTGCCTGCCGTGATTGCGGCTGGATGGCAGAATGTATTCGCTGTGATGCCCGCATGACGATGCATCAATACCCACCACACATGCATTGCCATCACTGTGACAACCAAGTGGCAATTCCACGCTTGTGCCCCAATTGTAATAGCACACAAATTGAAGCATTAGGCCAAGGCACAGAACGAATTGAAGAGAACCTACATCAGTTATTTCCAGGCTCTGATATTAAACGGGTCGACCGTGATACCGTGCGCACGAAAGATGCATTTGATAATTTATTTAATGAGATTCATAAAGGTGAGCCATGCATTCTAGTCGGCACTCAAATGCTGGCAAAAGGGCACCACTTTCCCGATGTCACCATGGTTGTAATTTTAGATGCAGACTCTGGACTATTTAGTGCCGATTTCCGAGGAATGGAAAAAACGGCTCAGCTTATTTTACAGGTTGCTGGCCGAGCAGGCCGTGGAGATAAACCTGGGGAGGTGTGGATTCAAACCCTGTATGCAGACCACCCTCAATTGAATATGTTATTAGAAGGTGGCTATCACGGCTTAGCTGCTAATTTATTACAAGAACGAAAGCACATTCAATTACCCCCTTATAGTTTTATGGCTTTACTAAGAACAGAATGCAGTGATAAGCAGTTGGCTGAGCAACTACAAAATCAAGCTCGCGAGTTTATTCAAAACTGGCTGAATCAATATTGGCAAGGTAATCTTTTATCGCTTAATGAATCACAACCCGATACAACGCCTGTGACATTACTAGGGCCATTCCCTGCACCTATGGAACGTCGTAATGGCCGTTTTCGTCAGCAGATGCAGATAATGAGCCACGAACGTAATTCATTACATAGAGTATTGGATCCACTGGTTCATTTTTTAGAAGGTTTAAAGGGCATTCAAAAAGTGCGCTGGAATCTAGATATAGATCCAATTGATATGAGTTAATACTAGAAAGTACGACTAATAAAAATTTATTGATTAAATCTTATGGTCCATACAACTCTTCATCAGAATAACTTGTTTCCAGTGAGCGGCGCACTGTTTTGGTCATTCCTTTCACGACTAAAGCATACGAATTATCAATTTGACGCTCGATTTCTCCAGTCGGTATATCACAAGTATGATTACTATCGATTAAATAGAGTGTGTTCCAGTGTTTTTTATTCATATGATAGCCAGCAGAAATATCATCAAAAACGTCACGCAATTGTATCGCTTCTAATGGATCACATTTAAGATTTAACTGAGGTCGATTATCTGAGTCTTTTCTACTGCCACAACTTAATAACGCGAACATCTTTCCTTTCACTTTAAAAACCATTGCATCAGGGCCAAAAGGAAAATCTTCCTGTGCTTCTGGCTTTCTCAACAAATACGCTCTTACTGTATTAAGATCCAACTTCCCAATCCTCTATACCGTACTTTTGCAGTATCTGTTTTAATTCACCATTTTTTCTTAGTTCGACAATCCCATCAGAAAACAATTGAATGTATTTTTTAGAGCTTTCTTTATTCGGCGAACAGGCGATATACATCAGCTCGGTGAACTCTAGCGCCCCTGCTGATTTAATATCACTGCTGATATTCAATGTTTTTAGTTGAGCACTCATAACTAATTCATGAGCAATAACAGTATCAATTCTATTGGCAAGTAACTTTCGGATATTTTGCTCTAGAGCTTTTTCTCCCGTTGTTAATTGAACGCTAGGATGCTTACTACCTTTAATGTACCTGTCTAGTTCAGGACCATAGGAATAAGCAGAAATTGCACCTAGTTTTACTGTATTTAATTGACTAATACTTTGATAATTCCAGCTTGATTTAGCCGTTGTATAAAATTTAAATGTCGCTTCACCCCAGGAATTCTTAGGGAATACAAAATCTTCAGCATCAGGTTTATGCGCACCAACAACACAATCAACACTGCCTCTTCGTACTTCTAAAATACTTCTTTTCCATGGAGCTAATCGGTAGTCTAATGAGTGTCCATTTTTATTTAAAATATTTTGTGCAATTTCGATCATATACCCAGGGCGGGAAGAATTTGGATCTCCATTCATGGGATACCATTTATCAGATAAAACAGTAACCACATCGGCACAAGCAAGAGTAGAAAGTGAAGTTGATAAAAAACTTATTAGGCCATATAAAATAGTTATTTTTTTCATATGACCTCCTGCCAGTTTTACGTTTATATAAAGCCTTAAATAAAGTAAATAAAACAACTCATGATTATTTTTTGAATCATAATGACTTAAACTGAATTACATTGCTTTCTCTACTTAATCCTGCTTTTTCTATACGACTTAAGTAATCCTGCCATAATTCATCTTGCTGGTCACATAAATGGCGCAAATACTTCCAGTCGTATAAACCGGAGTCGTGTCCATCATCAAAAATTAATTTGAGAGCATAATTTCCAGCAGGTTCGATATTTAATAAAGTAACATCTTTTTTTCCATGCTGTAAAACTTCATTACCAACGCCATGTCCACGAACTTCTGCAGAAGGCGAATACACACGAAGTAATTCAAAGCTCAATTGATAGACCGCCTCACTTCCATCATTATTAGAGTATGTTAATTCAAGGCACTGACTTTTCTTTCTGACTTTAATATCAGTAGGGATAAGAGACATTTTGCATGTCCTATTTAAGGGGCACTAATGAAATAGCATTAGAATTAACGACTAATAAAAATAGCCGTTAATTCATACTGAATATATTCTTATAGAATAAATTGGCTAAGGTCTTCATCCTGAGCAATTTTGCCAAGATGTTCATTAACGTATTCCGCATCAACCACAACAGCTTCTGTTAAATCCGCTGCTTCAAAAGACACTTTTTCTAACAAGCGTTCTAATAAAGTATGCAAGCGACGAGCACCAATATTTTCTGTGCTTTCGTTAACTTCAAAAGCCACTTCAGCAATACGTTTAGCGCCTTCTGGAGTAAAGCTTAAATCTACGCCTTCAGTCTTTAACAATGCAACATATTGTTCAGTTAACGAAGCCTTAGGTTCAGTTAAAATACGCTGTAAATCTTCTGGCGTTAACGCCTGCAATTCAACACGAATGGGTAAACGACCTTGTAACTCTGGAATCAAGTCGGAAGGTTTTGATAGGTGGAAAGCACCTGAAGCAACAAACAAGATATGATCTGTTTTAATCATGCCATATTTAGTGCTTACGGTGCAGCCTTCAATTAATGGCAGCAAATCACGCTGAACACCTTCGCGAGATACGTCACCGCCAGAACCACTTTCCTGACGTTTACAAACTTTATCGATTTCATCAATAAATACGATACCGTTTTGTTCAACCACTTCTAAAGCACGCGCTTTTAAATCATCAACGTTCAGCATCTTCGCTGCTTCTTCGTCTTTGATTTGTTTAAACGCATCTTTAATCTTTAATTTACGTTTAGATTTTTTATCGCCGCCCATATTTGAAAACATGCTTTGTAACTGGTTGGTCATTTCTTCCATACCAGGAGGCGACATAATTTCAACATTGGCTTGAGCTTGCTGTGCTAAATCAATTTCAATTTCTTTATCATCTAGCTGGCCTTCACGTAATTTTTTACGGAAGATCTGACGCGCTGAAGAATCTTCTTTTTTCGGTTCTTCTGTTGTATCCCACTCAGCTTTTTCAGTCGTACGAGCTGGCGGTAACAACACATCAAGGATACGCTCTTCAGCCGCTTCATAAGCACGCTGATCAACTTTCTCCATTTCCTGCTCACGCAGCATTTTGAAACCAGTTTCAACTAAGTCACGGATAATGGATTCAACATCCTTACCTACATAACCAACTTCGGTAAATTTAGTTGCTTCAATTTTAATAAAGGGTGCATTCGCTAGCTTGGCTAAGCGGCGGGCAATTTCAGTTTTACCCACACCTGTTGGGCCAATCATTAAAATATTCTTAGGGGTAACTTCTTCGCGCAGCTCTTCGTTTAACTGCATACGACGCCAGCGGTTTCGCAACGCGATGGCTACTGCTCGTTTAGCTTCACTTTGACCAATAATATGACGATCTAGTTCGTGAACAATTTCTCTTGGGGTCATCTGACTCATTATGCTTCCCCTTCAGTGGCAGCTATGGCTTTAATTTCGGCCGGTGCAGTCATGGATTCAATAGTAAAATTTTGATTGGTAAAGACACAGATATCGCCAGCAATAGTTAGGCTTTTTTCTACGATGTCGCGAGCAGATAGATCGGTATTATCAAGAAGTGCACGAGCAGACGCTAATGCATAATTACCACCAGAGCCAACGCCTACAAGGTCATCTTCTGGCTGAAGTACATCACCATTGCCGGTAATGATTAAAGTAGCCGTATGATCAGCTACTGCAAGAATGGCTTCTAATTTGCGTAAAGCGCGATCTGAGCGCCACTCTTTTGCAAGCTCTACTGCAGCTCGTGTGAGTTGGCCCTGATTCTTTTGTAGCTGAGCTTCAAGCTTCTCAAATAAAGTGAATGCATCAGCCGTTGCCCCAGCAAAACCCGCAAGGACTTTACCATTAAATAAACGACGTACTTTTTTAGCATTGCCTTTCATTACGGTGTTGCCTAATGATACTTGGCCGTCACCGCCTATGACGACTTCATCACCACGTCGTACGGATACAATTGTTGTCATGTCCTATTCCCCAAATTCGATGGATTGCCTTAATAAAAAGATGTGATAGCAATCGTGATTCAAACTAATTGGGGGCAATGACGGAGGAATTCAACCCTGAAACATACCTACACGAAGATCTTTGGCAGCCGCAACTTCACGTCCACCCTGATAAATACTGCCTTGAGCAATTGCCAATACACTTTGACGTGCAACAATGCGGCGAATGTTGATTTTATACTCGATACAGCCTGCATCAGGTCGAATTTCACTTTTCAATTTTAGATCACCGACTCCTAACGCTCGCACTTTGCCGGAGTAACCGCTCCAGCCAAGATAAAAGCCAAGGGTTTGCCAGAGTCCTTCAAGCATTAAACTGCCTGGCATTAATGGATCGCCAATAAAATGGTGCTTAAAAAACCAAACTTCAGGGTTAATATCAAATTCAGCTCTAATTTCACCTTTTTTAAATAAACCCGCATGAGGCTTAATATCGACAATTCTGTCCATCATTAGTAGTTGATCTGCAGGCAAGCGCGCATCACTACCAGAAAACAAGTCACCTGTACTACAGGCTTCAAGTTCACTTCGATTGAATTGAGTTTTGTTGGGTATTGCCATTAAAGGCGACGGAGCTGGTGTAACTGACAGCACTGGCTTATCTCTATTTACCATGAGGCGCTCAGAATAATCCGAATGAATGAAAGATGAAACGACAAACTGCTGTGACTATTTATCCACAATCATAAATATTATTGATATTTTGATGACAGTTATTCAGCAATAGGCTTTTTGATCACAAGCGCATTGATTCTATGGTTGGCTAGAATATCCTGCGCTTTATTCATTTTAGATCGATTGATAAACGGGCCAACCATTACACGGAAGTATTGCGTACCTTTAACGTCAACTTCTTCAATAGCCGTATTTAAGTTCTCTAGTATCAAGGTAACTTTAAGGCTATCGGCTTGTTCGCTTGTTCTAAATGAAGCGGCTTGCAGCGTATATTCATATTTTGCCACATCCGTTTTAGGCGTAGATTGGTAATGCGAATCTTCTGCTTTTGGCACGGGTACATCACTATTCTCTAACAGCTTATAAAAATCGTAACCTGGCTTGCTAATTTGTTTTTCAACTTCTTTCTGCGCTTCTTCTTTTGCTCTTTGCACACCGGTTTGAAATACCTTTTTGGCATCACCTTTCACCGCATCTAGCTCATCACCAGAAGGTACCGTTTTTAAATAGAACAAAAATGCGACAAAGCTAACGGCTAAAATGGGTGTAAATAACCAAACGATTTTAGGAATACGACTGATACTGTCCGACATGAGAAACCTTAATAAGACGAAGATAAATCTAAATAAATAACAACTGTAATGACTGCTGCAACCTCATTTGGAGACTGCATTAATAATTATGCACCTTAAGATAGCTGAAATAATCTAAGATGCTAGAGCGATTATGATTTATCATAATGTTTTTACTTAATTTTAACTTTTTTAAGTTCACATTTTAAAAATGGATCAGTGAAATGACCTCGACGGTTAAACCCAATCTACGTAATCCAATTCACCTGTTGGCATTTGGCCTAGGCTCTGGCTGCGCCCCTAAAGCCCCTGGTACATTCGGTACCTTGGCGGCAATCCCATTTTGGTGGCTTTTGTTACAAGACGTGCCATTAATTCCGTATCTATGCGTGCTTATCTCTGGCTTTGCTTTTGGTGTTTATCTTTGCGAACAAACCTCAAAGGACTTAGGTGTCCACGATCACGGAGGGATTGTTTGGGATGAATGGATTGGATTGTGGATAACCTACCTAGCGTTACCATCAGGCATCGAGTGGGTCGTCATCGGTTTTATTCTTTTCCGCTTCTTCGATATTTTAAAACCTTGGCCCATCAAATGGTTAGATGAAAAGGTTCATGGTGGATTTGGCATTATGATTGATGATGTATTAGCAGGCATATTTGCCTTAGCTTGTGTGCAAGGATTGGCGTACTTCATATAAGGATTATTAAGGGTTAGCCAGATAGAAGAAGAGGCTCCACCTCTTCTTCTGAATACTCTACTGGTCCCACACAAACAGTTTCTCTACACCCCACCATACCCCCATAAAGAAGTATCCCAGCGGCCCGTAAGTTTTTTGCTTTTCAGCAGTCAATTCAATCGTTGCATAATCGACTTGGCTATTTAAGTATTTCATTCGGCCTTCTAAGCGATCTATTTCACTTTGAGTACGATTCAGCTCACGCTCAATTTTTAGAATATCATCAATACGATCAGCTCGATTTAATAATAATTGGATGCGATCACGTAATTTATATAAGTTCGCTAAGCGCGCCTTATTATCGATAAATTCGGTACTAACATCTCGGACATTTTCATTATCTGAAATCACTTCGCCTACTGCTCTCAGTGCTTCTAATGTCTCGACATATTGATCTTGTGGTATACGAATGGATAAATTAAATGACTTACCTTCACTACCGTTAGTATTATTTATATACCCCGACTGCTGTTCAACAATGGTCTTTGCTTGAATTTCGGCTTGTGTAAGGTCTTTTACTCCCAGTGTTAGCCAGCTGCGCTTAATCAGCTTCTGAGATTGATCCCCATCGCCCTCATCATTAGAATTCACGCTACGGCTCTTAGTCGAGTGCAGCTGCGCAGTCTCCATAGCAAACCCCTGATGGCTTTGATTCGCTCTTCCAGATTCTGGGTTTGAGGCACATCCTGTTAATGTAAAACCAATACTGGCCACAAATAAGATACAAGCAAATTTCTTAAACCCAAGCACTAGAGGGATTAATAAAGTAATTCTTGTTTTATTCATTGTTTATCTCACTTGCCAAATTTTATAACAATTTAATTATGAAACATCAGCGCCTAAAGTATCGTAACCAGCGCCATACGTTCAATAAGCTAGCTAACGAACCTGCAACATACGTCAGAGCAGCCGCTAATAAGATTTGATGCGCGTCTTTCATATCTTGTTCATTAAGATACTCGCCCTTCTCTAAAATAGGCAATGCTTTTCCAAAACTTGCATCCCACTCTACAGGCAAGGTAATCAAATGCACTAACGTACTGCCCAAAATTGACAATACTGCTATTCCTAGCGTCACTCGGCTGACTACTGGGCTTACGAAAGCCAGTATAGGACTTAACCAAAAGGCAATCGGAGTAATTTGCTGAGCAACATTGGCAAACTTAGCCGCAGTAATACGAGCATTAAAGGTTTTTTCTTTATTGTGATCTTGAATCGCATGGCCCACTTCATGAGCAGCTACAACTATGGCCGTTAATGAGCGTCCATCAAGTTTATCTGGCGTTAACCTGACCATTTTATCTATAGGGTCATAGTGGTCACCACCTTCAGTTGCTTCAACTTTTACGCCTTCAAGACCATGTACTTCAATTAGGTGTTGAGCAAGCTCTCCACCTGTACCGGGGAAGTCATCGCGTTCATCGCTATGTCGCTTAAGCACTCGCCCTACCCACCACTGTGGAAAGAAAAACAATCCGAGCACCAAAAGAAAAACTAAAATCCATATCATTCTGAACGGCCTAGCCAATAAGTAAATTAATAATCAATTTCGTATCATATCAAGGTTGAATTAACATTACCCTGCCCCAAGATTAGGCAGTAGCCATTAATCTTGTTAAAATGCGCGCCCTATTTATATAACCACCGTTAATTGCCTGCTTGTTAGCCGCTTTATCACGGTTATTGATTTCAAGCACCCGAGGTTTTCCTTTGAGCATTAAATACATCGCCTCCTCTAAATTGCCAACACCTTTTGGCATTTTCACTATGCATGGCTTCGAAGACGAAAGTACAGGGAAGGAGCATGTTGCCCTATCGATGGGAGATATCGGTTCTGGTGAACCTGTTTTGGCACGCGCTCATTCAGAATGCTTAACGGGTGATGCACTTTTCAGTATGCGCTGTGATTGCGGATATCAGCTAGAAACAGCGTTAAGCTCTGTGGCAGAAGCAGGTCGTGGAGTGGTGTTATATCTTCGCCAAGAAGGTCGCGGTATTGGTCTATTAAATAAGATTAAAGCATACAACCTTCAAGACCAAGGTGCAGATACAGTAGAAGCGAACGAGCGCTTAGGTTTTGGTGCCGATATGCGTACCTACGACATGTGCCAACCAATGCTTGGGCACTTAGGCGTTAAGGCCATTCGCTTAATGACAAATAACCCTCGTAAAGTGAAAGCGCTTTCAGAAGCTGGGGTGAATGTTTTAGAACGCGTGGCAATTGAAGTTGGTCGCAACCCACATAATGATGGTTATTTGAATACCAAAGCGAGTAAGCTAGGTCACTATTTAAATAATAGCGCTGCAGCCGTTAGTACGGTAAGTCATCAAGATGACGACGCTTAATTAGCGTCGTCCATGAGCGCATAATCTATGCGCGCTATAAACATTGTTTAACTTTATCGACAATCGATGCTTTGTCGATACCTATATCTTCAAACTGCTGAACTGGGGATGCATGTTCGATATAGCGATCAGGTATTCCCATTAGCTGACAAGAAGTGTGCAACCCTTGCTTCGCTAGAAATTCCAATACTGCCGATCCTGCTCCACCCATAGTCGCATTTTCTTCAATACAGATTAATTCGTCGTGAGACTCAGCTAGCTCAGTTACTAGCATTTCATCTAATGGTTTCACAAAACGCATATCAGCAACGCTAATTTCAATGCCTTGCTCCGCTAATTCTTCCGCCGCATCTAAAGCAAAATTCACGCACGAGCCAAAAGCTAACACCGCAATCGACTTTCCATTAGTCTCATTAGTCTTAGCATCGCCTTGAGTCTCGACAGGACTCTGACGACGCATAATGCCTTTGCCGATTTCCAATAATTCCATCTTAGTTTTCACTTCGGCACCTACCCCTGAACCACGCGGGTATCTAACGGCAGTTGGCCCTTGATATTGATAGCCTGTGTATAGCATCTGGCGACATTCGTCTTCATTTGACGGTGCCATAATGACCATATTAGGAATCGGGCGTAAGAAACTGTAATCGTAAGCACCGTGATGGGTTGGACCATCTTCACCCACCAGCCCTGCGCGATCAATTGCAAACATCACATCAAGATTTTGCAAGGCGACATCGTGAATCAGCTGATCATAACCACGCTGTAAAAAGGTCGAGTAAATTGCGACAACAGGCTTAGCACCTTCGCAAGCCATACCAGCAGCCAGTGTAACGGCATGCTGCTCAGCAATGGCCACATCAAAATATCGCTTAGGATAAAGTTCAGAGAATCGGATCATATCCGAGCCTTCACGCATTGCCGGAGTAATCCCCATTAGGCGATTATCCACTTCCGCCATATCGCATAACCAATCACCAAACACATTGGAATACGTTGGTTTTGCAACTGCGGTCGGGGCTGATGCTGAAGCTTGTTTCTTTAACGCATGGTATTTAATTTGCTGCGCTTCTGCAGGCGCAAAGCCTTTGCCCTTTTTAGTCACCACATGCAGAATTTTTGGCCCTGGCAATTTCTTCAGATTAGCAAGTGTGTGCACCAGCTCTTCCGTATCGTGGCCATCAATTGGGCCATAATAATTAAAGCCTAATTCTTCAAAGAAGATGCCCGGCGCGACCATCGCTTTCATGTGCTCTTCGGTCTTACGCATGAATTCCCAAGCAGTTGCACTCTTTTGCAGTATTTTCTTACTTCCTTCACGCAATGACGTATAAGTAGGGCTTGACCAAAGGCGAGTAAAGTACTTATTCAAAGCACCAACGTTATCGGAAATTGCCATGTCGTTATCATTCAGAATAACCAACATATCGGCTTTTTCATGACCTGCATGATTCAGCGCTTCAAACGCCATTCCTGCGGTCATTGCACCATCACCAATAATGGCAACGGCTTGATTGTCTTTACCCATCGCGCGCATGCCTAAGCTCATGCCCATTGCCGCGCTGATTGAAGTGCTTGAATGGCCAACACCAAAAGTATCGTATTCACTTTCGCTGCGTAGTGGAAAAGCCGCTGGGCCTTCCTTACTTCGAATTAGCGGCATTTGCTCACGACGCCCCGTAATAATTTTATGCGGGTAAGCTTGATGACCAACATCCCAAACTAATTTGTCGTTGGGCGTATCGAATACAAAGTGAAGGGCAGTAGTCAGTTCAACAACGCCTAAGCCCGCACCAAAGTGTCCGCCTGATTGGCCAACACTATAAATTAGATATTCGCGAAGTTCGTGATTAAATTGCTCAAGTTGATCTAAAGCTAATAAGCGCAGGTCTGCCGCATTGGTCACAGAGTCCAATAGAGGCGTTGATGGTCTTTCACTTGGTATTTCAGTAAACATGCACTTCACGATTTAGCCGGCATTGAAGGGGAAATAATAATCTTTTCGCCCACATGCACAAATTCATTATAGAAAGTTCGCTATTCTACCCGTCTCGCACTCCAAGTAGAACCAATAATACATCTAGGACAGGGATTAATGATTGCGAGTAATGATGTAGTCAGCAAGTTGCGCCAAAGCTAATGTATCACCAGAAAGGTTCTTCAGTGCTTCTAAAGCCTGTTGGTGCAATTGCTTAGCCTTATCCTTAGCGCCTTCTAAGCCTAGGAGCGCAGGGTATGTAGGCTTATTCAATGCCACATCAGCACCCTGTTGTTTGCCGAGTGTCACCGTATCACTTTCAATATCCAAGATGTCATCCTGCACTTGAAACGCAAGACCAATGGCATTGGCGTACGTCGTTAAATGTCTGAGGGTTTCTGAATCTGGATTACCGCAATGAGCACCCATTAAGACACTAATGCGAATAAGCGCACCGGTTTTATAAGCATGCATACGCTCAAGGTGAGGAAGGTCAACATCTTTGCCCACAGAAGCCAGGTCGATCGCTTGCCCTGCCACCATTCCAGAAGCACCAGAACCTTGGCTTAATAAACGAATTAATTGTAAACGTTGAGCGATAGAAAAGTCTGCTGGCATATCGGCCAAAATCTCAAACGCTCCGGTTAATAACGCATCACCAGCAAGAATCGCGGTCGCCTCATTAAATTTGATATGGCAAGTCGGCTGACCACGGCGTAAGTCGTCATCGTCCATCGCCGGCAAATCATCATGCACTAACGAATAACTGTGCACCATCTCGATAGCTGCCATGGCGATATCGACTCTTGCATCATCAATACCTAACGCTTGCGCTGTCGCCTGCACAAGAAATGGACGCACACGTTTGCCACCATTAAACAGGCTATATGCCATTGCGTCTGCTAAATAATCATCGCTAATATTTAATTGATGAAGCGCGGAATTGAGGGCGTTTTCACAACGTTGCTGGCTGTCACTAAGTTGTTGTTGAAAGCTTACACTAGATGAGGTCATGGGAATTTACTCTTCACCCTCTGCCGAAGTTGAAACAAAAGGCTGGGCTTCCATCTGGCCATTTTTTTGCAATAACAGCTGTACCTTTTGCTCTGCTTTAGTCAAAGCATTCTGACAGTCTCGGGTATACTTAATCCCTTGCTCAAACGCCTTCAAGGAATCCTCTAGAGTCATATCTCCAGACTCCATGCGTTCAACTAAACTTTCTAATTCCGCTAGGGACTGTTCAAAATGGAAGGTTGTTTTCGCCATAGTACACCTGTTTTTTTGCTTTAAGCCGTCTCTTAGTCGCGCCACACTAACCGAGCATTCCGTTCTAATCAAGTAACGAATTCCTTCACATTCTTATGTCCAGAATTGCAGCAGAATAAAAATCTTTGTCTACACTTTTTATAAACACCTCAATAAACATAGATTTTATCAATATCTAAAGGAGCAGCAGTGGATCTCGCATCTCTGGTTGGTATCTTAGGAGCCTTCGGCCTTGTGGTCATGGCAATGGTTCTAGGCGGCGACATTATGATGTTCGTCAACGTGCCATCCTTGCTCATCGTGGTCGGGGGGAGCTTATTTGTTGTACTTATGAAGTTCGAAATCGGCGCATTTTTTGGTTCTTTCGGCATCATGGCTAAGGCCTTTATGTTTAAAGTCAGTAAACCAGAAGAAATCATCGAAGAAGCAGTTGAACTTGCTGGCCTAGCCCGTAAAGGCGGTTTGTTATCGCTTGAAGGCAAAGAAGTGAGTAACGACTTTCTTGCTAAAGGCATACAGCTACTCGTTGATGGACACGACCCAGAAGTCGTTAAAGCTTTACTCGGTAAAGATATGAAATTAGCACAAGAACGACATAAGTACGGCGCTACTTTTTTTACTCACATGGGCGATGTTGGCCCAGCAATGGGAATGATTGGTACGCTGATTGGTCTTGTAGCCATGCTCGCAAACATGGATGACCCTAAATCTATTGGTCCTGCGATGGCGGTTGCGCTACTAACGACACTTTATGGTGCCATGATGGCCACCATGATCATGATTCCTATGGCCGATAAATTAGTATTGCGCGCCGAGCAAGAGGGCTTAATTCAATCCATGATTGTTGATGCTTTAATTGCTATTCAAGGCGGCCAAAACCCTAGGGTTATTGAAGCGATGCTGCAAAATTATGTCAAAGAGAAACAACGTGCGGTAGCGGAGTAATCAAGGATGAGTGATGAGGAAGAAGAAGTCTGTGAATGCCCTGCGGGTATTCCAGCTTGGGTAATGACATTTGCAGATTTAATGTCACTACTCATGTGTTTCTTCGTATTATTATTATCATTTGCCGAAATGGACGCGATGAAATTTAAGCGTTTAGCGGGTGAATTGCGCATGGCTTTTGGTGTACAAACTCAAATCAATGCCGATGATCCACCCAAAGGAACAAGTGTTATTGCTAAACACTTCAGCCCTTCCATACCTGAACCAACCCCTATCAATGAAATTCGACAGAAAACCAGCGACCTGACAAAAAGTAGCTTAGAGGTTCTCTGCCAAGATGAAGTCACTCAGCAACAAGAGCGCCAAGGGGATGAAGGTTTAAAAACTCGTGAAGTAGCCGTTCCTACAGAGGCCGAAGCTGAAAAGAAAGCAGAAGAGACGGCTGTTGAAATTGCAGCAGATCTTGAAGCAGAAGTTTCCAGTGGTGAGATAGAGGTTGAAACTCAGGGAAAGAAAATCATTATTAGAATTCGTGAGAACGGTGCATTCCGCTCAGGATCTGACTACATAGAAGACCGTTTCCTTCCTGTGATTGATAAGATTCGAGAGGTTCTGGTGAATATACCAGGGCGTATTTCGGTTGAGGGGCATACTGATGATATCCCAACCTCTAACGGCCGCTTCAGTTCAAACTGGGGATTATCTTCCGCTCGCGCGGTGGCTTTTGCTCAAGAGTTATTTATTGCGCCAGAAATGGGGCAAGAAAGATTCCAAGTTGTTGGTCATGGGGATGTTAGACCGCTTGTTGAAAACACGAACGCCGAAGCAAGAGCAAGAAATCGTCGTGTAGAAATTATTATTCTTCAGTCAACTGAGAATGACGATGATGATAAACCTTTAATTGAAACACCTGAAGAAGACATTAACGAAGCCCTTAATGCAAAACCAGAAGATTTTGAGCTCGATAGCAGCGATATTTTTTAAACATAAATAATAACATAGAGAAGGATTTACAATGTCTGATGAACGCCGCCGATTTTTTCGTATCGACGATGAAGCTGAAGTAAGCTTTAAAACCATTAGCGATGATGAATATCAGGCATGGACAGAGGGCCAGCAAGAGGAAGAAAGTGAGAACTTTGCAAAGGTAGAAAGTGAAATTGGAATTGCTATATCAAGCTTAAAAAGTCAGCATCCGCAGCTTGCTAAAGTCTGCGAACTGCTGAATCAAAAAATCAATCTAGTAACAAGTAATAACCCGAAAGCTCATAACTTTATGGATAACGGTGAGTTAAAGCCGATTAATCTAAGTGCATGCGGTATCGCTTTTCAAAGCGATGAAGCCCTAAATGAAAATCAGTGCATTTTACTACAACTAAAGCTTAAGCCTTCAAACGTTGCCATTGTTACAACAGGCAAGGTCGTGGAAACAGGCACGAAAAATCCAAATAATATAATTCGTATCGACTTTCAAGATTTAGGCGAGAGTAATCAAGATCTATTAATGCAGCACCTATTTCACGTCCAGAGCCGAGCATTAAAAAAACAACGAACACCTAAATAAGGAATACAATATTTTTAAAAAATGGGTAGCCACAATAGCAACCTAATCACTTAACTCCTGCTTCAAATTGGGCCAATTTTAATAAAGTCATTGTAATGTCATATTCAGTGAGTACTGTAGAAAAACTATTTTAGCCATACTAATTTTTGGACATGAGTTAGTGGGAGCTAAAAATTACGATGATATAACATCAACTATACGGTCTCATGATGAATAAAATACTCACTACCGCACTAAGTGCTGGGCTAATACTAACAAGCGCCCAGTCTCAAGCATTCACACAACCTACTCACAAACGTATTGTGAAAGATGCCGTTGCTTATATGGCAGCCCATCCTGAAACAACCAATTTCGCTAAATTATCTGCCACGATTTCAGCAGCAGGCTACAGCATCGAACAATTCGCTGATGCCCTGGGCCAAGGGGCTCGTGATGTTGATGACTTTCAAGATACGTTTATCTGTGGCGCCGTAACAGGTGATTGTGTTGATGCTCCTGTATTTGGTGTTGGTAGCTTTGTCGCTACTTACACAGCTTGGTGGCACTTTCAAAACCATTCTCGTGGTGGTGATGTTCATGGGAATGATCTTTCCGGCTACAATTACAGCCAAATTCCAGTTAAGGGCGTTGAAGATAAACTACTAGGCACATGGCTGGTCGGCGATCACCTAGATGATGGTAAAGGAGGCATGACAGGCTGGTGTTTCTGGCGCTGGTGTAATGAAGATTCTGAATATGATTCTTATGGCATTACTGCACAGAATTACAGCATTGGCAGCGAGAATAAGAAATCACATTACGAAGATTTTGAAGAAGCTGCTTTTCAGCCAATCGATAACTTAGGCCAATACTGGTATAACGAGTTCATTAAAACGCCCACCGTTCAAACACTAGGATTCGCGTTACATACAACCGATTTATTGCAGCCACACCATACTTGGACAACCTCAGCAAATAACCACGGTGGGTGGGAGTCTTGGGTTGAAGACAACTACGATGCAAAAGATATGAATAATGAGGCTGCGGTAACAGAAGCGATGAACAGTTTTACCCCAATTGCTACAGGCCAAAATGATATTCGAATGCTACTAACCGAAGGTGGTGCTATCTCCTACGGACAAGGTGGTATTGTATTAAGCAGTACCAGTGACGCTGACCGATCAGAAGTGGCCGCAACGGTTATTCCCCATGCAATTGCTATGGTTGTTCATGTACTTAACCATGCTGCAGATCGTTTTTAAGTATTCTCTTTAACAGTTAAAACTGTTGCATTTATTGGCGGCCATTATGGCCGTCTATTCTTATTTTTGGTTAGTCCCATGAAAAAAATCGTCCTTATTTTTTGTTCTACCTTTATATTTTATTCTTCTTTTATCCAAGCAAAAATCTTATATGACATCAAAGAGCCTAATCTTGTGGCCACAATGGGTGACTTAGTGTTGAGTGCCGATACGGTAGAATTATTTTGGCAGTCTTATAATCACCCAAGCCGCCCAATTACTCCTCCTCAAGCGATGCAACGAATCATTGATGATGCGTTATTAGCTCAACATGCACGTCAAACCTTACCGATTGAAATTCTTAACAATACGAATAAAGTCGGCTTTGCTAATGATGTGATGTTAGAAGATAAAGCCACTGCTTTGATTCGAAAAAGATTTCACAAAGAATTGGTCAAAAATATAAAAGATCTTCCGCAAGGAATTGAAAGTCTATTTACATTCAATCAAGAATTCACCAGCAAGAAGCTATCTTCATTAATGACCTTAAAAGCAGCCTTAATGATTATTGCAAACCCAGAGCAAGAAGCAGAAGCAAAAAAGACCGTTATTGCTACGATCAATTTTTCTGCTGCTAATTTGTCGTCAGATATTAAAGAAATAACCTTGTGGGATATTTACCGCCGCCAGAATGTGCAAGGACGTTTAGCAATTCATAATGCTGATCTAGATTATTTAAAAAGTCAGGTGAAGCAACGTATTGGTTCTCTCATGGTACTAGCATGGGCGAAAAAAAATATGCCGGCACAAGATCTAGCAGCGATTAATAAAATTTTACTAAATGAGCAACACAAGACCAGATTATTAGAAAGCATGGGGTTGCATGCCGATGTTCATGACGACAATCCAGTTCTTCGTGAAAAAGCTAATAATGTCAGCGAAGAAAAAATTAAAGAATATTATCAAGATCATAAAGAAGAATTTGAAGTTGTTGAACGCGTTAAAGCAAGGCATATTCAAGTCGCAACTCAAGAACTTGCCGATCAAGTAGTCGCTGAAATAAAAGCAGGTTTAGATTTTTCAGAAGCTCTACTGAAACACTCAATTGCTGATGATAAAAACAATCCGATACCCGGCAGCTTAGGATGGTTAAAACGCAGCGATAAAAAACGTAGCTGGCTGCATGCTGTTGCCTTTATGCAACAAGAAGGAAAAGTATCTCTGCCATTTAGAAGCCCCCAAAATCAAGGCAATATTGTTTATGAAATTATTCTTGTTGATCAACGCATTGATGGTCACTTAACCTATAACGACCCAACCGTACGCTATGAAGCTGGTCGTGATATTGCTTTGCAAGAACTCCGTGATGAATTCATTCATTTACAATCTAAATTGCGAACAGATGCAACCATACATTTAAATAAAACAGCGTTAAAATAATGTTTTTTTCTACTATATTCCACAGAGTTTTAGTATGCGTTATCTAATTGCCATTGTAATATTATTATCTCTCGCTATTGCATGGCAACCTGACTCACAATTACTATTTTGGGATAAAGATTCGGCGTTTATAGAGCCTGCAAGAAAAATAAAAAATAGAGATGAGAGTGTTAATAAATTCACACTTAAGGCTTCGGAATCAACTCAAAAATTTTATAATCCAGATGAGCAGCCTGACGCTTTACCAGAAAACTTTATGCCAGACCCTAATGTGGTTGCATCAATGCGCCAAGCTCGACTTGAGGGAGACCCAAGAGCACCTGCTATTGGGAAGTATCACGAACGAGAAGTTCCAACAGAAGAAGAACTGGCTGACCATGAGCAATATTTGGAATATGAGCGCCGCCAGAAAAAGCGCGTATACCGAGCTTATGTAGAAGCCAGTAAAATAAAGACAACTCAACTTCGGGAAATGATCGAAAAAGGTAAAGATGAAGGAGTTAGTGCTGAAGACATAGCCTTTGCAGAAGACAAGATTCGCGGTATTGAAAAAATGGCGATTACATTACAGCAGGGTTTCCCCGACATCATGGACGATAGTTATCAGCCTCCCGCCGACTGGTTAATCGATAATCCGGAAGAAAGGTGATAATTCTATTCAATCTGATAAGGCTAGAAACAATATTGCACAATAATTAGCCTTTAATTGGCCTTCTAGCCCTTTCTGGATATCCCTATTTAAATCAATACAGGTATACTATCGAGTATGAACATTAAAAAATACTCGGAGCATGACGCATAGTGAGTAAACCCCGTAATAAGAAACCTCAAGATCCACACGCCGCCCGCGAAGCTAAGAATTATGAAAATCCGGTACCAAGCCGCGAGTTTATTCTTGAAACCTTAGTTGCCTTAGCTACTCCTTCTACTTATGAAGAAGTTTGCGCTGCGCTGCATGTTGATGACGAGGAGCGTACAGAAGGTGTACGTCGTCGGTTAATTGCTATGGCCCGTGATGCTCAAATTGACAGCAACCGCGGTCGCCAAACTTACTTCCCTCTAGACCCTAAAAAGATCGCGACTGGCATCTTGCAAGGACATAAAGATGGTTATGGCTTTTTGTTATGCGAAGGAAGCGATGATGTTTACATCTCGAATAACCAAATGCGCAAAGCCTTTCATGGTGACAAAGCCATGGTCCGCATTACCGGAACTGATCGTCGTGGCCGTCTAGAAGGTCAAATTGCTAAAGTTCTTGAGCACAATACCACGCACCTTGTTGGCCGCTATTTCGAACAATCAGGTGGTTTTGGTGTTGTCCGTCCAGACAGCAAACGCATAACTCACGAAATCATCATTGCCGCTGAAGACAGAAATGGCGCACAGCATGATCAATTCGTTAACGTAGAAATCATCCAGCAGCCCCGCCCCGGACAAATGATCACGGGTCGTGTTACTGAAGTGTTAGGAAACAATTTAGCTCCTGGCATGGAAATCGAAGTGGCGATCCGCAGCCACGATATTCCTAATACTTGGAATGCAGACTTATTAGAAGAACTAAAATCGATCCCTGAAGAAGTGATCGAAAAAGACAAGAAGAAGCGTGTCGATTTACGTGACCTTCCATTTGTCACCATCGATGGTGAAGATGCTCGAGATTTCGATGACGCTGTTTATGTTGAAAGAAATAAACGCACCAACGGCTGGCGCCTATTCGTTGCTATTGCCGATGTATCACATTATGTAAAAGTTGGCAGTGAATTAGATAAGGAGGCGACAAAGCGCGCAACCTCAGTTTACTTCCCTGAAAACGTTGTACCTATGCTCCCAGAAGCCATTTCCAATGGTTTATGCTCACTGAATCCTGAAGTTGACCGCTTAGTAATGGTCTGCGAAGTGACGATTAGTGAAAAAGGCAAGATGTCGGGCTACAAGTTTTACGAAGCCGTTATTCACAGCCATGCACGCTTAACCTACAACCTTGTATGGGAAATGCTGCAAAAGCCGATGACGGACGAAGGCAAGCAATGGCGTAAACAATACCGCCCTGTTGTTCCTCATTTAGAAACTATGTACGGTCTGTACAAACTGCTACGTAAAGGTCGTACTAAACGTGGCGCTATCGATTTTGAAACAGTAGAAACGAAAATCGAATTTGATAGCCAGCGTAAAATTAGCCAAATTGTTCCGACCTCGCGTAACGATGCTCACATGATCATCGAAGAATGTATGTTAATGGCGAACGTATGTGCCGCTGACTTTTTAAGTCGTTACAAAGTGCCGGGCTTATTCCGCGTACATAATGGCCCAAGTGAACAAAAACTCGATAACCTAAGAGAATTTTTAGGAGAAATGGGTTTAAGTATGAGTGCTGGTGATCCATCACCAAGCCATTATCAAGAGCTGTTAAAACAGATTGCTGGTCGCCCTGATGCGCAACTGATTCAAACAGTAATGCTGCGGTCTTTAAGCCAAGCTGTTTATCAGCCTGAAAACGAAGGTCACTTTGGCTTGGCATTCGATGCTTATGCTCACTTCACCTCACCTATTCGACGCTACCCAGACCTGCTAGTTCATCGCGCTATTCGCTCTGTTATTCGCAGTACTCGTGAATGCAAACACGTTCGTCGTGTTGAAGGGGCGGGTCGCTTAGCGAAAAAGGCAATCTTCCCTTACGATACACCAGCTATGGTTACGCTAGGCGAACAGTGCTCGATGGCAGAGCGTCGTGCAGATGATGCAACTCGTGATGTTGTAGACTTTTTGAAATGCGAATACATGGAGCAACATGTTGGTGATGTGTTTGAAG
>Ga0115572_10001219_pt1 | contig 21200 bp, 46 predicted proteins | sample COGITO_mtgs_1206_FD_88681 | JGI IMG/M metagenome (GOLD analysis project Ga0115572, IMG submission 88681) | Pelagic marine microbial communities from North Sea - COGITO_mtgs_120607 | ecosystem: Environmental > Aquatic > Marine > Epipelagic | place: Germany:Helgoland, sampling site Kabeltonne... | reverse complement strand
GTGATATTATAAATTCCTAGTCAATTAGGGGATAAATATGCAAATTGAAATCAGTGAATACAACAAACACCTAGTTCTTGCAGGCAATGGAAATAGCTTACGACGCTATGTAGTGAAAGGCGACGAATTAAAAACCATGTTCGCAACTTTCGAACGCATCCCTTATATTGGTCGCATTGAATGCTTCGAATGCTACGTCAAAAATCCTGAGACAGGAGAAGGCGGTTGGGATATCGTTTGGATTGAAGGCGTCGAAGAGAAAATTAAAGCGCACTACCCACACTTTGACTGCTTTATCACCAAGGGCTACCCTGTGGCGGGTAATGAGGTTGTCGAGTTTCACAGCGTCTATGCCAAGGACGACTATAAGATGGCAGAATTCGAATCCTAGAGGTTCTATTGAGCACCAACATGAAAAGTGCAGCACCCTGCCCTACCACTTTACTTAATATTATCTGGAAGACATTATGCCACATTCAGCTCGCAACATCGCAATATTAAATTTAACCAACACAATTAACAACAAACACAACAGTCAATTAACGACGGCGCAAGTAGAGCACTGGGTCGGCTCAGACGCCAATGCTACTGGTATTGACATGCACACCAGTGATGTACGACATGGCGATGGCGTAACCCCTCCGGACGTGCTCGGTTTATGGAATGAGACCCAGTAGGCACACATCAGCCACCAAGCGCTTGATTTTCCCTGTTAATCATATTTATTGATTTAATTTATTGACAAGTCAGTGTTCTTGTGATATTATATAATCTCTTTCAAGACATGATCAATTAGGGGAAACATTATGTCAGTATTCAAAAAACAACAAATCATTAAGTCTTATCCTGCATTTGACGTAGTGCGTCGAGAAGCAGATCGTCATGGTGTTATCAATATCACCGCTAATGAAACCATCACTGATGAAAGTATGTCAGGTGGTTGGTACTTAGGTAGTGTCGTAAGCTTTGCCCTAGAGAGCAATGACTGCCCTCTGGAAGCTGTAGAGCGTGCAAAAACCAATCGTCATGACTTACACTGGATAAATGCAGAGAGTACGTGCATTTCATCTAGCCCACAAGATTTACCTGCTCGCATTCAAATCAAAGAGGACGATATTATCCGCTTCGAAGGCAAGCTATTCACCATAGCGAAAGCCCCAAATAACAACAAAAGACTTATCCCTTACTCACAAGAGTAAGGCTCTTTTTCAATAGCACTGTCTATTGAATAATGACAGGGGTGGCTAGCTACCCTTGTTACTCAGACACCTAATTTAAATCTTTATAATATTGACAGTTAAGTGTTGACAATTAGAGTCTTTCTTGATATGATATCATCATAGAAACCGAGAGAGAAAAAAGCATGAATAAACCAGTATTTCAAAATGTTCACATCAGCACTATCAGGGTTGGCGATGTCGTCAAACACGACAACAAGGTTTTAACTGTGAGTGGCAAGAACATCAAGAGAGACGACTTTATGGGTCACACTTTATTTGGTGACAGCTATGCTCTGGGTAACAAGCCAGTAACCAAAGTGGTTGAGTGGCTGTAGCCATCCACATCATGGCCTTATTATCAAGATAACAAACCACCCAAAGGATGTCATTCATGAGAAACCCAACTACTTGCTTTGCTTTAACTCGTCATAACAATATCCTGCCATTAAAAATCGTTGATACCGACGATATGGGTGATGGATGCTTTCTCCACCATTTTGAGATCAATCTAACAAACCCTAGCGATTATTTAAAAACACAATTTAACGCCGACTTTCGAAGCGCAATAGTATCTGCCGACAGCCCATTAATACACGAACATGGGCGCATACGCGCTACACTAAAAGAAGCCACCGAACTGGCCCTATTCGCACTAGAAGAAGAAAAGAAACGCGCCTTAAATGAAGTAATCAGCCTTGAGTCGCAAATGCAATCTCTCAGTGATGAGGCCGACAGACTAACCAATGAACTTACTGACAAACAATAATTAATCTATTGACATGTTGGTTTATTTGTGATATTATAATGTTATTGAATTTAGGGGAATAAAAAATGATGAAATTAGAATTGAACCAAGAAGCTAAACAACTTATTGAAAACGTAGACAGTGTTTTAAAGTCGATTCGCCACTTCTACAACATTCCTCACATTGAACAGCTGAATAACGGCGAACATGCCTTCTCGTTTGGCGCACACCCAATTAAAGAACATCATGTAACATTCTCTCCATTTAATGGCGGAAAAGCAGAGTTAAGAATAAGCTATATTAACAGCGATTTCGCCAAAAAAATTACAGGCCTGACACCGAAGCAACTTGGCGAAAAAGAAGATGACCTTCGCAGAAAAGAAGGCAACAATACTGCGAACACATTTCAAAATACATTCAAAGATACGCTAGACGGCTTCTTTGAAAGCAATGCCGTGAGACTGGCTATTGATAGCTACAACAAGCGCATCGCATTCATTGTCGATATTAGAGTGTTAGATGAATCTGTAATCAAGGACATCAGCCTTATTTTGCAAAACTGCAACCTACTGCCTAACAGTCAATCGACACAGCACTACAACCTATAACCCCTCGCCCGCTTCGGCGGGCAACCTCTTTTTATTTCTTATTTAATGTATAATTTTGTATTGACATTATGTCTTATTTATGCTATTATTGCTTCATTGAACTAAGGGGAGTTTTCATGTCAACAATCTCATCGCATTTACCAAAAAAGCTAGACGACATTAAGCGTCAATTGAAATATGTCTTAACCAAGCTTGAAGCAGAAGACACATTAGCGCCATGGGAAGTAAAAGAATACAGAAACCTAGCTAGCGACTATAAAAAAGAAATTAAAGAGCTAACTCAAGCCATCAGCCGACTAAATCAATAGGGCGTATTATGAATAACAAGATCACTGCAAAAGACCCAAAAAACGTCACGGTATCGGGTGAAGTGTTTGAGCTGTATTACACCGTATCAGCCTCTCACTCTCGCTCATGGGCATTTATGATGGTTGACGGATTTCCGCTCATCTCTATTGACATGATATATAAGCAAATTTATCAGCACAGCATTGAGCGTGCTGAGATGGCGCTAAAAAGCTTTCGTGAGAATAACCATCAATGGTTTTACTACCCTGATACGGCCTACGGTACATTCGAGAGCGTGGATATTGACAGCCCTGCCCCTAAAGGCTTGTACGACGAGCCAATGCCTTTATTTAAGATGGAGATGGTAGACAACCCTGCATTTAAGGTTGAAATTTACACTACTGACATCTTTCATCAAGAAGAACCGAACAAAAAAGGAAACTGGTCAAGGTTTACCCATGCCTTTGTCACCAATGAAGACGGCATTTCCTTTGTTCTTTTTGACGAAGGGCTAATCAAAGAAGCTCTTTTACGATTTAATCAGAGAAAAAGAACACCATCTAAAATAACCTCTGTCTCGCATGGAGTATCACCGGAACTTACAGGTGAAGCATAAACAAACTCAACCCTGCAAGAGGGGCGTATAACGCTCCTCTTTATTATTTTTTATTTTTTTAGAGATCCTATTATGACCAGTACAAAGAACCTTCTTAGCGCAGCACTGATTTTAGATAGAGCGTTAAATAACATAGACGTAGTGGATGAGGAAAGCCATAAGTTATATGAGCAATTATCTAAAGCAAAAGACCTCATTACCGAAAGTATTGATGAGTAACTAACATTTTTTGTTGACATATCTTCCCCCTGTGATATAATGGCGTTTCTTTCATTAAGGGGTTGATTATGATTATTGCTAAAAAAGAAGAGTTCGATACGCCACTTGAAGCCGAAATGGCTCAGTACAGTAATGACGACCCACGCCTTATTTCCGAACCTGACTGTGAAGCAACCGCTATTCTTGATGCGATTGCTTACATTAAAGAAAATCACTACACCAAACCTATTCAAATCATTGATTATACGCCTTATACCTTTTGTGAACCCGCAAGAAGAGTACTGCTCGCTACAGTTCAAAAAAAGAATGATGGCATACAAACCCATTACACTGAGCATTCAATTTCTTGCATTTAATAATTGACATGGCATTTGCTTTATGATACTATATTGATGTTGAATTAAGGGGGATTTTATGGCTACTCAAATCAAAACACGCACCACATCAAATCAAATCATGGTTGAGTTAATTGAAGGCTCATTTGGAGCAACCTATATCTTCTCCATTCAGCAGGCGCGAAATGGATTACCAACGCTAAAGCTTATCTCGCTACAAACGCCAGACTACTCATGGCAGAGCATGACGGCTAATTTCTCGAAAGGTCAAGATTTTACATTACCGGACGGCGTCAAAGAAGAAGCATTAAATGCGCTTAAAAATTTAGTCACATTTAGCTAACAGGACAGGAGTTTATTTAATGGATAAAAAAAACAACATCGCCAAACGGATTTTTGTTTGTGACGACAACGAGGCCTTATCACGTCGTACTATTGACGCACTCAATCAGCAAGAGAGCGATCTAAATATCGCGATTGTGGGCAGAGGAATGATTGATCCAGTTAGAATGATACTACGCGCACCCGAACCCTCTGCAATTAGAGTTAAAAACCATAAAGAACATGGTTGGTACAGGCGGTTTGAAAAAAATAGTATATTCAAAAAACGATAATTTAGAAGTTAAAGACTGAGGATTTAATAATGCAAAAAAAACCTTACACCATTATCAATAAAAACGTCGATGCTGTGATCTTTGATGCCAACAAATACCCGAACGCATCTGAAGATTTTACTAAAGCCGTTCAAGCAGGCGATGTAATGGTTTTAGATATCGATGAAGACAGCTACACGATGTTTTATAACATTCAGAACTCGGTCTTTCAAACCGCCGAGCTATTCGGCCAATCTATCCACTTAGGCACGGCCAAAGGCGATGTATTTATCTCTATTGATGAGATGGACGCATCATCCAGTGAGTCAGATAGTGAGCCTTACCAGAGCCGTGAAGATGGTTTTAACATGGGACTCGCCTACCGACAATCCCAACAGGCCGCCTAATAAACCCTCTCAACCCAACCGCCCCTTGCTCCTTGAGTAAGGGGTTTTTAATTTGCTACTATTATACTGTTGACAAGTGGGGTGATTTTTGTTATAATTAGTTCATCAAATTAAGAGGATGTCCTTATGAGCAATATTGTCGTCGCAGGTATCATTAATCGTAAAACGGGTGAGATCGTCGAGACCACCACTAAGGTCTCTGAAAAAACCGCCATTCGACTAAAAGTGCGTGACGAGCTTGGCTGTAAGCACGGACGGGGCGACTACATGGGCTTTGAATTTAATTCGCTTTGCAACATGAGCTATTACAAGCGAAACATGCTAACTGACGATCCAAGTGCGCTTTTAGAACTTCAAAAACTTAATATTAAGTATCAGATCGACAAAACAAAAACCGCCTTAGATCGCTCCAAGCAAGAGCAAGCTTTTATTGACGAAACTTTTAACTCCATCGCAATCTTATTCAAAGGCGAAGAACATAAGGCACAACTAGAACTCGTCAGTGAATTGTTTGACGACAAAGAAAAAGAGCAATCGGAGATCATCAAATCCCAACATTCTCAACTAACATTCTTAAAAACCAAGCTAGATTCCCTTTCCGCCAAATAAATCCGCCTTTATTTATACCGCACTATTGACATGGTGCGTTACTTTTGATATGATAACCTTATCAGATGGCAAATGACTATTGTCCTTGCTAGATGATGATTGGGAGTTTCGACTTCCAAGGCGGCAACCAGACGTCATTGACGTTGCTAAAACTCTAAATACACTACTTACTAAGACTTTTTATTGTCGAGTAACTAGGTTAGAACGGTTGCGACCTTACCATTACACGACAACAAATAAAAAGGCTTATCATTATGTTATCAAACAATCTACCTATCGCAACACGCGTCCAACAAGCACTTTCACTAGCAACTAACAACACGGTCACAAAACAAAGCATCATTCAACAGGCCTGTGCCGTTATCAGCGACTTTGATTCGTTCGAGGAGGCAATGGCTTTAACTGATCGAGAACATCTCATTAAAAACCGCTTATGGTTCGAGCGCGACATCTTTGACGAAGTCGTTATTCATGCGGGGCAAACTTCGTTAACCCTTAACCTGATCCATGCAAGCGAAATTGTCGTCAGCACACGCTACGCACATACCGATGAAGAGAAATCAAATGATGATGACAGATTCGGCATCGCGTTAAATCCATTCCTAACGGGCACAGCTGTGTTTGATAAAAACATCACATACAATCATCAACTCAGCATGATCACCATCTTAGTCGGCGGAGAGACGATTGAGTTTCATCGCATCAACCACTCGACCGTCTCGATTTCCGCCTTTCGCAATAACAAGCGTTATCTCTTTGAAACGCTAAAAGTGGATGGCAGTGATTTAGCCATGAGCGATCAGATGGACGTCACGCGCTTGCTAGCCAAATTCCTGACAGACATCTCTCTGTACGATGAAGCCACCACAGGCAACGGTCACTTGGTCGACCTTGACCTTGATAGAGAAACCATCGACAGCGCCCTTGATACGGCAAGATACATTCGATTTGATTTAGCCGATGAAGGTGAGCCAAAGCCTGATAATTACAACACCAAATTACTTGGCCTTGTAATCGCCGCCTTTGAAGATACGTACATCACCAAGCAAAACCTAAAGGGGGACTTTTACGAGGACATGTTAGATGACAACAACGTTCCTGTAGAGATGACTAAGTACCTATTTAACATGGCAAGGAATGAAAAAAACTGTTATTTGTTTACCCATTATAATAAATAACCACACCTTAAAACACCGCTACTTTTAAAATAAGTGGCGGTGCAGTTTTTCAACTAATTACCATTTTTCTATTTACATTAGATATTACTTATGATATTATAACCCCTCTTAAAGATCACTTGTTTTTATCAGGGGTATATATGAGCATGAAGTCAGGATTCACCATCAAAAACCACGTCTTTCTTAAAGACTTAGAATCAGCAAATTTAATTGTGACCGGGTATGGTCAACACGGAAAAGACACCGCCTGTGAAATCATAGAGCAAGATTTTGGCTTATCGTTTATTTCATCATCCATGATGGCGTGTCAAAAATTCCTATACAAAAAACTAAAGCCTATCTATGGCTACACCTCGATTGAAGAATGCTTCAAAGACCGACATAACAAGCGTGACTTATGGCATGATGAAATCTTTGATTACAACACACCCCTATTAACACGACTCTCTCGTGATATCTTTGCCAACCATCCTATTTATTGTGGTGCGCGAAATCGACCTGAGTTATTAGCCATTAAAGAAGAGCGACCACATACTATCGTTATTTGGGTCAATGCAGACTTGCGCAAACCACCGGAATCTTCAAGCAGTATGTCCATCACCGAAGATGATGCAGACATTATTCTTTACAACAATGAAGAAGACGAGAAACTAAACTCACTAAGAGAAAACATTCATGAATTAATGAATGCTCTACCTAAAATAAAAATTCATCAACCACTATAAAACCAATCCGAGCAAGGTCTTTGCTACCAATAACCTTGCTCATTTAACCCCAGTGTCGATATTAAAGCTAAGAGACTACATTATCAATCAATAATGTATTGACATATTGGGCATGTGTGATACAATAAACCCTCAACAACAAAAGAGAGATAAGCTCATGTCACAGTCAAACCTTACCATCGCGAATATTATTGATGAGCCACAACGAACAGACGTATTGCCAAGCTTGTTTGGCGATCTTATTCGAAAATCTTCGGGTCAACATATCATCACTCTGACTGAACATAATTACTTTAACACACTTACAAAAATCATCGACACGCCCCTAAACAATGGATACTTAACCTTCTTAGCACTATCGAACAAAGCAATGGAGTTTTACCCAAAGACAGTCATCGCGTATATCGACTCAGACGAGCCTGTGACGCTCACAAATGTTAATAACTACTGTGAGGTTAAAACAACATTAAAAGCCGCTTCAGTTGCCGCGTGGCTGCAAACACTGACAATGTTTATTGAAGATCTCTACGGCATAAACGGAGAAGGCAAGCGATACACAGGTCATGATAAGGATAATATTCCTGCAATATTTCAACGACTGAATGAAGTTTACCAAGACATTCTCTACGCCTTTCGACGCAACATTACACTCGACGGACAACCCTTTTTAAGCAAAGACGAGATCTTAGCAATCGAAAAATACATTGATTAACCCCTTACTGGTGGCGTTCCCCTGCGCCACCAGCACCTTACTATCACATGCTTGGCTCACCACCATCATTCGTCAGCTCATCTGTATTTCGCTCAAGTCGATTTTTATTATCCATTAGTTTTTTTGCATGCTCCGCAATGGCAGCATACTCGACCGTTTCCTTTAATGCCCCATACCCACTTGGTGATGACTCCGCAATAGCATACATCGACTTTGTAATGATACCCATACTTTCAATCAATGGCATCACATCACCGACCGAATATTCATGCTCTGAGGCATTAAGTCCTTCCGCTAAAGCAATAAAGCTACCCATGCCCTTATGATAAATATCCAAGACGCGCTCTTTTATACCATTTGCAACAGGCGTATTATCTACTAAACCTACCCCATTAGCCCCTTGAATAACCGCATCAATACCCGACTTAAACGAGACACTGCCCATGATTGCTTTTTTATACAACCCCATTAACGCCTCTCTACTTTCCTTCATACATTACCCTTACTTTTTAATACCATAAACCATTATACCTCAACCTTAACCTCAACCTCAACCCATCTTCTCTTCCTAACCACTAATCAAAAACACATATTTGTTGACAAGTATTAGTATTTCTGCTACAATAGGTACTCATTAAACAGAACGGAATAACTCATGACAAGCCTACGAGAATTGCACCAAACTCTAGAAAACGAAATCATCCGCAATATCCAAGTGCTTGTCCAAGAAACAGGCGTATTACTTCAGATGAGCAACAATAAGCGCATCGCGTTTGCACCACTAATCAAACCTTACCTATTCAAAGGTCGCGACATCACCCACATCAGCTCAACGCTCGCGCTTTGCAAAGACGGTACGGCACTGGACATGAAAGACATCCTAGAGAGCAATCATCTAAGATACCTTGTCATTCTCATTGATAAGCATATCGCCACCTTGAAGGATGATGTTGACAATAAGGCACAACACATCACTATTCGAGGCTATGAGACCGAAGACGATCTTGATGCACAACGCAGTACCCACATCGACAGCATAACGATCGAACAGTGGGAGAACGGTGAGGGAGTAAAGCTAATTGAAGAGAATGAGCCTAACTTTTATCACATTGAACAGATTGACGATGACGGCAAGTTACGCTACTAGACCCTTTTAATTCAATTAGGATAAAATCCATGATGCACTTTCAAAATACTAAACCCAACACCATTCATTTGCAGAACAAACTACAGGTTGAGGCACACAAAATCACGCGACAGCTATCCTCTGCCCTTAATAAACAATGCCCTGACTTAATGCGTGTCGCTCAAGGCGTAGGACAGGGTTATTTAATGGCACGAAAGGCCCTACTCCCCACCATATCTTCTGACGGTTACATGAAGGAAATTGAGGGCAAAGTAAGAAAAATAGAACGCCTCTTAGAAAACAAAGAAGACGATAAGAACTAATAGAGTTTTAATGTTGACATTAGGGTTGTTTTTTGCTATTATACAATCCTAGTCAGCACGGGGAATAAGTTATGACTTCATTAGCACAGCGCATCACACCTATCACCAAAAAACTAAGCGACAACAAAGAACAATTCACTCAAGGGAAAATCAAATCCGTTCCCTACAGCGACAAGCGCTGTGCGCTATTAATTGAGGGCTTAACCGAGCTTGCTACCCACTTTAACTTCCCAGCGGCAATACGCTATGAATCGACAGGCGAGTACACCTTTAATGGCAATGCGGATCGAAATAAAGAGGAAGGCTGTGCGCCCTTTGGTGAAGGTCTAGCCAAAATATTAAGCTCCATCTACACTCGAACAGGTGTCAATCCCTCTATCGGTCATGTTATGGCTGAAAACGGATGGACTCGCATCAATCACTTTGAAGTAGAAAAATTATTATACAATCTTGCCGAAGAGCGCCACGAACGCGAAACATCAACAAAAAAAGGCAGGGTAGTCAAATGCTGAACGCCTTACCGAGACCCCTTAATCATTATCAACACGGCTATTGTTATATTTACGCGATAGCATTAGCCATTGTGTTTGATAAGGGAATTACGCTAGTTTGGGACACCGAGGCAATGGACGAGGATATGACCCTATTAGGGGAGGATTGTCTTGTTCATGCTTACGTGACCAAAGATGACGTCTATGCGCTCGATGCGGGTGGTCGCCATGACTGCATCACGAGTATGATCAGCACGTACCCCTGCAACAAAGCGCGGACTGAAATCGTTTCATTAACCCGAATGTACCGGATCATTAAACACAAAGGTTGGGACGTACCAACCGATGACGAACTCGATAGAATCATCAGTCGAATCAACCAGCAATACCCCAAAGAATAATATTATTGTTAATATTGTATTGACAAAGTGCTGTCTTAATGATATTATATACTCCTAGTCAGTTAGGGGATTTATTATGATGCAGAGCAACGATACGATTCACAAATTCGAACTTGCGAACATGGGCAAAGCGCCTTTTAAAATCGTAGGTTTTTTCAAGCTACCATCTGCATCATCGGCTGAAGCCAATCCTCTATCTTATCAAGAGCAATTAAAAGTCATGCCAAAAGGCTTTGGTATTGGCTCATGCACCTTCTGTGGTATTGGTCTTATAAACAACTACCTTATTGAATCAAGCGATGGCAAAAAAAGCGCGGTCGGTTGTGACTGTGTAAAAAAAGTGGGCGATAAAGGACTAACAACTCAAATCAAAGAAATGCAACGTATTGCTCGCCGTGAGGCTCGTGAAGCGAAACGCCAAGCCGACTACGAGGCTAAGATGGCGGCACAACGTCAAGCCAATGGTGGCAAAACCAACGCGGAAATTCAACAAGAGAAGTTAGCCGCTCGCGACAATATCATCATTGAAGGCAAAGCCCTGATCAAGCAAGACCTAAAAGAGATCGGCATGGCACTTAAAAACGCCTATGGCGACTTCGCTCAGGACTTATCGCACATGTTGCGCTATGTGGACTTCCCACGTATCTCGCCAAACATGCAACGCATTGCCGTGGAAATTGCGACTAAACAGATCACAGGCGCTCGAAAGAACAGCAAGGCGTATAAAATTGAACATGAACGCATTGATGCTATTATGAAAAAAGCACGCGCCGATTATGACGCACTGCTAGAAAAAGCCGATAATCTAATTTGATAGAAAAATAGTGAGCTATAATCACTACATAATTATTGAAAAAGAGACAGCAGACGTGAAAAAAATAGAAATTGGACAGACTTTTGAGGTCGAAACGCTTGTCGATAAAATTACTGTTACCGGATTTTGGCGCTTTCAACCAGACAACCCATTTCAAAAAGACTTTACCCCAAAGTCACTAGATAAAATGATCAGCGGTGACATCAAAAAAGAAGTAAAAAAAAACAGAGCTTATTACCCCCTGCCACTTTGAAAACTCGCATATCATCAGCACACATAACAAAGGAAAATCTTTTTATGATATTAACATCATTAAAGGAATAGACCCCATAGAGACACTAGATGCCAATGAACACAAAGAGAAACACCAATACTATATAAACCATATAGAAAAGCATGGACTTCGCAGCCCATATGCAAGAATTCAATTAAAAGTAAGCGACTTTCCTAGGTTCTTTGACAAAAACGGCGAGTTATTAGACGAACACCTATAACAAAATATCTAAATTCAAGCACGAAAAATTAATAACAACAAGATCCGCCCAACACCACAAAAAAACCACAAAAATTATCATTTAATCAACCTTTTGTATTGACAAGTTGGGGCTTGTTTGATATTATACAGTCTCTAATACAGGGGCTTTTATGAGAAATATCAAGATCGGTCAAAAATTTAAGATGAACGGACGCATAAAACAAATCCTCGTAACGGGATTCTGGCGGTTTGAACCACTAGAGCCTATTGCTGACAAAGCCACTCGTGAGACGCTACAGAAAATAATCGACAATGACATTGCAAATGGGACAGCTGTACCCACTGAACGTATCGTACCCTGTACTATCGAAGATGCTCAACTTATCAGTACAGCAAATACGGGCACCTCATTTTTTGATATCAACGAAGTGGCTGACAAGGAGCCTGTTGGTGAGATAGATGCTAACTATCACATCGACTCACACACGCACGCCCTTAACCACATAAAAAAGTACGGACTACAGAGTCCATACGGTCGCATTCGCCTTAAGACAAAAGACTACCCTAGATTTTTCGACCAAAACGGTCAACTTAAAACCACGAAGGAGCAAGACTAGTGAAGCCACGCATTTGTTATGATACTCGCAACAAAATGTACTTTTGTCGCCAATTAAACCGCCATCCGGGAGTAGGAAAGACCCCTGAAGATGCTTACAAAAGCATGCTTGACCGAAATAAACCTGACCGTTACGACCTTGCCGCCTAAAGGTAGCAAGATACTTGACCACACTAGGAACGACCTATGAAGCCATTATCGTTATCAACCATCATTGCGCAATCAAAAGCAAAAGGATTAAGCGATAAACTAACGGAAGGGTTAAGAAAAGTAGCCTACCTTCATGAGGTAGAAATAGCGCTTTTTGATCAGCACCCCAATCTTAAAAACGATAACGGCTACCCAACCAACTTCAAGGTTGATAATGCCTATAAGTATCGACTTATAGATGACGAAACACACGCATACCTCAGCTTAGAAACCCCTACTGAAGCAAGATTAACAAGAACAGGACTCAGAGCATTAAGACTAAAAGAACTTGGTATTGAGGTTTATTAAAAAGTAAGTCATCCTTAGGGGCGATACAAAAAACAATGTCGTTAAGCTCATAAAAACCTGTGAACATTGTGACTCAAACTTAAGCCTGAAGAATAGCGTTGTACGATCCTTCTAGGTAGAGTATGGCAACAAAGAGCTTTTTTGAAAGTTCTTTGTTACCTAACATCAATAAAATACCATCACAAAACACCCTTCGGTTGTCGGCGGTTTTTCTCTATCTTTTTATAAAAAAGTATTGACATTATCGTGTACACGAGTATAATAAGTACATAATCTTAAGATAAGGAATCCACATAATGGATCGCAGAAAAAGACACCTTGAGTCAGTCAAAAAAAGTCAACAAGAATCAGTCGAGTTAATGAATGAATACATGAAGGACATGTCTTCAACGGATATCCGCGCATTCATTCAATTGGCAGAGGACATGGCTAACAATAATCGTTCTTTTGATGAAGCCATTGAAAAAACGGTTATCGCAATGGACTCAACCTATGTGATAAACGAGCATAATGTTCGCGCCGTTGCCCATAACGCAAACCAAAAAGACGGGCGTAATACTCAGGCTCGCGAAGAGCAACAAGTAGCAAACACTATCACCATGGCATTTGAGACACTAAAGAGACATGGCGTTTTTCGTAAGTAACTCTATCCTGCTGGTGGGCATTATTTAACATTTATCGTAAATAATGCTTGCATATTTCGTGTACACGAGTATAATAAAGTCATCAATTAAAGAAGGAAGTCTAACTTATGAGTCAGTCCATTCAAGTTCTTAACGCCTGTCGATCACAAAGCCTTAAAGCGTTTATCTCACTGGAAGAGCAGGCCACTATTTTAAAAGTTAGACTAAATGAAATAAAAAGCCAGTTGTGCAACCAGCTAGACTTAAACACCATACAGGTCAAAGCCCTAACTCGTGAGCAAGTACTTATAAAAAACGCTTACGATGCACTTCAATTGTGCGCCGAGCATTTTGACGACGCTTACGACGCCTTATCTAAGCGATAAAAGGAGCTTTTTCTATGAACTGTACTATTTGCCAAAAACCCATCATTTTAGTCCCGTCCGCCTCTGAACGCGCTCAGAAAAGCGGGGGAAAGCCTAGCGATTACACCAATAAGTTTACCGAGCATTCTGCATGTGTTCTTCGTAAACGCGATGAAGACACTCGCCAATTGATGCGCGACATAACCACAAGGCGTCAGGCGGAGCGGGTCACCTACCCATTAACCACCAGCGCCTCTTAATTATAAGGCTCAATGAATAAATCAAAACTGATCTGGAGTTATTACTAATAACTCCATTTATTGTAGTATTTGTGTTGACATATGGCGTACTTATGATACAATAAGACCTCATTAGTTAAGAGGATTATTCATGAGTCATATATATCGCCTAACAACCAAAAAAGATGCTCTACTCACCAATGTAGAACTACGCTTGACGGATGGCTGCAAGAATAAAAATAAATTAGCGATACGCCTTGAGTCTGAAAAAGATATTAATAATGAGTGGCAACTAAATGCTGCATTTGAACTCAAGGGAATTGATCTTGATTATATACCCCTGAACATTCAGATTTCGCCACTTGACAACTTACGTACTCACATCAAAAAAGTCACCGACCACTTTTCTTTTCGCCTCACCGTTAACGAGTTAAGAGCGGTAATGAAAGTCATAAATGAGGCTAGAGATGAAGCTAGAGACAAGCACTAGCCATCCTCGATTAATCGGTAATAACATAATTATAAACCATACCGCATTGTATGGTTTTTTTGTGCGCAATAATCAACCACAATACCCACAAATTTAGTTTTATTATTGTGTTGACAAATGGATTATTTTTGATATAATAACGTTTCTTTAATTAAGGAGTGTCAATATGAACAACCCATTAAAAGAATTAAACAAAGAACTCCAAGCAATCATGGAGACGAAAATCATTCCTGTTGGCAAGGAAGTCATCACAAAACCGCATATTTGCGAATCAGGCGCGGGGTTCTATATTGGAACGTGGTGCGTAGAAAACATGGACGGCTCATTGTTTCCTCAGCCGTATGAGCGACTCAGCGGCTATGGTACAGCCGAAGATATGGCGAAACAACTTGATATATATCGCGCCGAGCATTAGCGGCGCATATCGCCTATAAATAACCAACAAAACCCTCCAACACAATCAATCCTACAAAGTACCTCAAAAAATCAACCAAATCACACTAAAAAAGGACTTGCCCTTAAGCAGGCCCTTTCCAATAGATTAATAGCTGCTACTCATGAAGTGACAAGTCTCTATCTTCAAAGTGAGTCGCTGCATTCTTCTCCAACCATATTCGCAAAGCATCACCGGAAAAAAATAGCCTCGACTCCATATTCTTTATGACTTCGTATACAACGCCGTCCGAAGGTGCCTCCTCGTAGTCATCTTTGTAGTACGGAGAGTCTGGAGTATGGTTAATTAACGTAACCATCTTAACACATAACGCCCCTAACTCGCCCATGTCGGTTAAAAAGGCACCTGAATTCTGAACCTTAGGCGCAATTTCTTTGTTTCTTTTTATTAACTTACGGATCTTTAGCGGCAACTTACGCCCTGAAGGCTGGGTATCCTTCTCCTTATCTATAGAAATGACAGGCATTTCTGTATGGGCCTCTACATTAGCCTCAAGCCATGTTCTCAACTCATCGCCCGTTTTGATTACCCTTAAGCTATCGCCTTTACGAACCTGAAAAAACACCGCATTTGAAGGCAAGACCGCATACTCATCACAACTATCTAGATCATTTGGCCTATTATCAACTAAAGTTACTACCTCAATATTGACATTACCGAGCCTTCTAATTTTACTGACAAAGACACCTCTTAGGGGAAAGTTACCACCTCTTGTCTGAAGAGAGCGCAAAACATCATCATAAACTCCCATAAGCCTTTTCTCCTTATCTATTTAATGAACGCCGTGTTTTGACACCTCAGGGTACTCTTCTTCAACCTGACTGATTCGGTCACCATCAATACCAAAGACCGATAACGCCGTCTGTCCGTTTTCTAATAAACTACCAAGAGTCTCACTCAATTCTTTTGTTCGATTATTCATATATCTTCCCATCCCGCCCTCTTTAGGCAATAAATACACTTACTCAATAAGAATAACCAACTATATCAGAAATAAAGCACAATGTCAATAAAAAATTACAACACATGAACAGTAAAAACATAGACTTATTTGATATTATGTATTGACAATTGTAATTGTTTTTGTTATTATATAATCACTACTTAGGAGGCGATTATGAAACAAACTTATTTAGTTCTTTATGTTACTTCAATTATTCTTAGCCTAAATGCTTTATTAGCAATTGACAATCAACTTACAGCCCTAGAGATGAATGCCATTTTTGCCATCAAAAGCACTGTTATCCTGTTAGGTGCTACCTTTTTTGCATTAAGTAAGGATATTTTAAACTACCTCAGCCAACGCAGTCTAGTTACCAAGTCTATCTTCTCTGACAGCTTGAAAGTTATCGCTATCATCACCGCCATAGTTAGCTACTCACACTTAGAGTCTTTTGTGGTCGTTATTATGTTTGCACTTTGCATTCCTTTTCTTGCCGACATTCAATCACTGCTTATTAAAAACCACAACACGCAAGCACCTAGAGGTTAACCGCATGAACAGCATTAATGATCTTATAAAAGAGACTTCCGAACAAGACAAAAGAATTCAACTGCTACAGAAAAAGGTAAAAGAACAGTCAGTTCGCGAGGAAAAAAGAGCATTTCATAGAATAATCAAAGAGCAGATAGGCATTGACCCCAAACTCCAACTTGCCAACTAAATTGTGAGTTATTTACCATTTTCTGTTGACACAATGATTTTATTTTGATATAATATCTACACTGAATTAAGGAGAGTTACCTATGATGAGACCTACGATGAGCCACGCTGTTAATAAAGATGACTTTAATCGACTAATGGCTGAGTACGCAACTTTCCTAGAAGGCGAGCTAGCCAAAGCTGAAGCTGAAAAATCAGCCATTGCGAAAGAAGCTAAAATCAAAGTACCTGAGGCGTTACCGGAAACCTACGGCATCAATCAATAACCTCTAACGGTTCGAGCGGGGGTGCTTTACCCCCGCCACCTTCAAAACTAAAAAGCGTACCTGTAACGGAATAGATGAGTAAAAAGCATGAGCAGAAACACTATAGGCAAAAAGAAGTACAAAACTAAAAACTACACCGTTACTATTGAGAACCATCAGGACGCCAATACCGATCCCGACCTAAAAGACTTTAAATGGGTTCGTATTTACGCCAACGCCTCCACCATCCAGTATATGAGCGGCTCACAACTACTTATTAGCTGTGAGTCAGGCAGAGAAAGCTCACTCAGTCTGCTCAAAATAGCTAGAAAAGAGGCTAAGGCGAAACTAAATAATTACCAAGAAAAAGCACGCGCTATCTTGGCCCTAAGTCTATAAGGAGCGCCACTGCATGCCCGTCATCGCACGAAATCAAGTTAACAAACGAACGCGCGAAATCTTGCCAGAAGAGTTGGCTGCAAAATTTATAAGCAATATAGGTTATTTGATGGCACTGGCTAATAATGACGCCTCAGATACAACTAAAGAAAGAGTTAAGCAAGCTTTTGAAAACAACAATAAACTCATCGATAAAATGCTTACTATCTACAGTCAGCTAGAAGAAACGAGCGCCATGTTTATTGAGCGAGTCAATTCAAACAAGACCGTCTCAGGCAAAAAAAGCCTGTTAACCCACCTAACAGATGGTTGTGCGCATCTAAAAATATACCCTAACGTTGACTTTAATTAGTAAGCGACACAGTAAACAAGGAACTTGGCTAAATGAGTACTAAAGACAAACTAGAAACGGCGATCGAAAAATTAAAGCCGAGCAACTCAATTCTGTCCATTAACCCCATCTTACATGATAGTACAGGCACAAACATGGGACTCTACATTCCTATCGAAATGTTCCACTATCGTGTAGGCGATAATGAAGAGTTTATTATGTTTGAGCTTGAGCTTTCCGATAATGGGCAATGTCAGTCAATGAGAGCGGAATTTGTTGATAATAACGACAGCATTGGCTACGACGTCTTGCACGTCGCTCCGTACAATATAAGCATCATAGATATACTTAAAAGTGTTGAATCTCGAAATACAGACGATGAGCCAATCATCATCGACCTCAATCACCTTAGAAAGACAGAAGCGTTGCTAACCAATACCGTAAAGTCAATCCTAGATTCTTTTAAAGCGCTTAACACTCCTTGGTGGCGACCTTTCCTTTAAGCCACTAGCTTCATAATTATCTTTATTATTATGTTGACATTGGGCGTAAGTGTGATATTATAGTCACATCAGTTAAGGGGAGTATAATTAAAACAATAATCGACACAGCTCCCGCTACCAATTAAAGGAAACGCCAATGTCTCAAGCCAACGATAGCACACAAAGACGCATTAAGAATATCATAGAAGTGGAAAAGGAACACCTAAGGCTATTAGAAGAGTCAGATGACTTTTGGGGTACTGACGAAGACATAAACATTGGCAATAGCGTCTATCGAGAAATCTGCAATATTGTCGGCTTTGACATAAATGAAGACGATGAGTGGGGTGGTTACACAATAAAAGCGACCGCTAACGAGATTTGCGCTTATAATATAAAACGCCTCCAAGAAATGCTTTAAAGACACTCAACGGGCGGGATCACCGCCCATTTAAATTCACAGAAACAGACTTTGTTATAAAATTGCAAAACAGTAGGTTTTTATATTATGAAAATAAGCCCTAATCATGCGCTTAGCTCAAGCCATTTATCAGTAAACAATTATGGCTTGAGATCCAGCACCTTGCAAAAATTGACAACAAAATCCTTTCCCAAAGTCGCAAGGAAGCCTAATGCCTGCCAGAACACAGCGAAAGAAAAAAGCCGTTAAGTTCCTCTTCAGATGGCGCTCAGAAGATGACTCTAGATGGGAGCCTACCGCATGGGAAACCAACTCTAAACACAAAGCGCTTGCTCAGGCAGAAAAGTACCGCAACCGAGAGGATGCCCAAGTCTGGGATTATGTAAATAAATGCGCTTTATAAAGTAATTTATTATATTTTAGTGTTGACAAGTTCCTTTGGTTTTGTTATAGTATACATACTGAATTAAGGGGAATTATTTATGACTAATACAACTAATACAACTAATATCACAACTGCTCAACAAATTGCTGACATCGTTATCCAACAATTCAAGGTGGATGCTGACGTTTGCGACATGAATAAAGCCGCCTTTAATGAAATCATTCTTAATATTCTTGATGTAAACGCCTACTCTGCCGAGTTTAAAGCACAGTTGATTGAGCTTGAATTCAGCCTTTATGACCTAGTGCAAAAGTACAAAGACGGGTCAAACTATATGTTCGGCATCCCTGCGCTTTCAAAAGCCATGATAGTCGCCTTGACACGTTCACCACAGATGGACAAGGCATTAAGATCCGCGCAAGACAAGTACAACGAAATAACCGACTAACCCCTGTAATAGCCCTCTTTCGAGGGGGCTGTTTACCCAAAAGTAAGCCAATATTATTTTCATAAATCTATTGACAAATGTCTCTGGTTTTGTTATAGTATACATACTGAATTAAGAGGAACTACCTATGTTAAGCACTACTAAATCTTTTTCATCATTGTCTTCATTACAAACATTTTCTGAAAAGCAGACAGGTGACAAGCTCGGCCACTTATTGTCTGGCACAGAAAAGAAGGTGCTTATTCAGACTGCCGACTTTACCGTTTACGCCATGATTAACTTCGGAAGTCCGGCTATGGTTTATGATCATAATTACCAACTCGATTATAAAAACAAAAAAGGGGAAGTAAAAACCCTTAAACTCGACTTTCAGTCTGAAGTTGAATCCGCCATCGAAGAGATTTATAAGCAAAAAGCGCAGTGAATTACCTAGATGGGGCGAATGTCGCCCCAAAAACTCACAGTGCCGCCAAAAAGCTTATTGGTAAGCACGTCAGGTATCTATGTGAATCCGACATCGACCGCTCTGGCCGAGGTTACTTCTTTCCACGCTCAGGAGAGATCGTAGACGTTTATAAAGGCAACATTGCTATTAACGAGAAAGATAACTTCCTAATGCACATCAGTGAAGTCAAAGAAATGAATATTATTGAAGACAAAATCACGGAAAAAGATAATGAAAAATAAAGCACTTAGAGATTTATTTCAAAACGCCGACTCATGCTCTATCGATGATGATTTTATTCGATACATCAATCCCTCTGAAGATGATGAGTTTGAAGTCATGATCATTCTTGAAGACATCGATTACAACTTTACAAGCGAATCTCTTGATAACGCCAAATTTTCTAACGGTCAGTGGCTTGTATTTTGCGATGATAAGCAACAAGTTGTCGACATATCTTTCTACCAAGTCACTGACATCACTAAGGCAGCCTAAATGAATCATAAAGTAACATTACTGGATATGACCGACATCCCAAGCTCGTTTAATGGAACGAGCTTATTTATCGATAAGACGCACATTATTGATGCTGATGAAGCTAACGATATGCTCATTGAAGAAATGGCCGCATCCACCGCACTAGCGCTAAACACTGAAGTTAGAACAATTCAAGTAAGTCACGAGCAATTCGCTAGAGCCATTGCCACTCAACAAGGCAACCTTGATGAACTATTGGGAGCCATTAAAGATGGCGAGCCAGACTTCGACAGCTGGACAGAAGGATACTCCATAAACGAACTCACCCTTGTTCTAGGAAACTAACCCCTCTAAAAAAGCCGATTTCTAGTCGGTTTTTTGGTAAATAAAAATTATTTACTTTTAGTAGATTTATTTTAGTGATTGTAATATACTTACCTTTAGTCAATAAAACTTAATTACTAAGAGGCTTTATCATGAAATACCCTTTAAAGTTCATAATCTCGTTAATCCTTATCGCAACTCTTGGTGCTACACTCGCCTTCATTCCTGAGCTTTCAGATGCAAAGATCGCACTCCGAACAATGAACGAAGGAGAATTAAACAGAATCCTTATTTATAACGAGACAACAAAAGATACCATCGCTGAATTTACAGGACAATGTGTCGAGCTACATAGCAAAAGCAATAACACTCTCACCGTGGCCTGCAACAGCACAGACGGGAAGTTTAGC